>OLVO01000009.1_pt1 | contig 233284 bp, 241 predicted proteins | sample 1672571 | NCBI WGS metagenome assembly OLVO01 (sample SAMEA3136700, study PRJEB25190) | human gut metagenome | biome: human gut; feature: human-associated habitat; material: faeces | place: Austria | collected 2013
TCTGTGACATCTGCACTGCACCCCAGCGGTCAAATGCAATTTCTTTGATGTGAAATTTCTGCCCCAGTTCATCGATGAAATTCTCAATAAAGCCATAGTGAACCACATTTCCCTCAGTGGTTTTCAAGTAGCCTTGCCGTTCCCATATATCATATGGAACATGGTCACGTCTTACTCTGAGTGGCAGCGTTTCTTCCGGCAGCCAGAAGTAAGGAAGAACATAATAATGTTCATCATCTTCAGTAGGTGGAAAGACAAGTACAAAAGCTGTAATATCTGTTGTACTGGAAAGGTCAAGTCCACCATAGCAGATACGCCCAGCAAGCATCTCTTCATCAAAAGCAATCTTGCATTTGTCCCACTTTTCCATCGGCATCCAACGTACCGCCTGTTTTACCCATTGATTCAAACGCAGTTGCCGAAACGCATTTTCCTCACCGGGAGTTTCCTTTGCAGAATTACACGCAGCTACAACTTTATCCATTCCAATTGTCTTGTCGAGGGATGGATTTGCTTTTTTCCAAACCTTCGGATCCGTCCAGTCCTCCGATTCATCTGCACCATAGATAACCGGATAGAAAGTCGGATCATGCTTTCTGCCCTCCAGAATGTCCTTTGCCTTTTGATGAACTTCATAGCAGATTGAATTTGTGTCCGTTCCGGCTGTGGTAATCAGGAAATACAAAGGCTGCATTCTGGCATCGCCGGAGCCTTTGGTCATAACATCAAACAGCTTTCGGTTCGGCTGCGTATGAAGTTCATCGAACACGACCCCATGGATGTTGAAGCCATGTTTGGAATAAGCTTCAGCGGAAAGTACCTGATAAAAGCTGTTTGTTGGTGTGTATACAATTCTTTTTTGTGCAGTAAGTATCCGGACTCTTTTCATCAAAGCCGGACACATACGAACCATATCTGCGGCAACGTCAAAAACAATCGAGGCTTGCTGTCGGTCTGCGGCACAACCATAGACCTCCGCTCGCTGTTCTCCGTCACCACAAGTTAATAGCAGAGCGACGGCAGCTGCAAGCTCACTCTTGCCATTTTTTTCGGAATTTCAATATATGCTGTATTAAACTGACGATAGCCGTTCGGTTTCAAGATTCCGAACAAATCACGGATAATCTGTTCCTGCCAATCCAGCAGTTCGAATTTCTTTCCTGCCCATGTGCCTTTGGTGTGGCTGAGGCATTCAATAAAAGAGACGGCATAATCTGCCGCCTTTTTGTTATACTTGGAATCCTCCGCCATAAAACGGGTCGGTTTGAATCGAGCCATTGTATTCACCTCCCAGGTAACAAAAAAGACCTGCCCAAAAGCAAGTCTACATCATTTATTTTAATGCCCTCATGGGGCAGTTTTGTAATCGAGATTCCATTCCCATTGTAACCATGTTACCATACAAATTCAAGTATATCAAGTCATAACGAAAAAATATACTGCACAAACATCGCAGGGTTATTTTGTGTACTATATTTCTTCGATACGAGCCACAGCCCCTTGGGTCAGGGGCTGTTTGGAAAGTGCAGGGGAATTTATCTTCCCGTCATGCATTCCCATTCAAATTCGCAGGCATTTTCGTATTCCTCGTCGAAAAGTGCATCGTCATCAATGTAGTCTTCTTTGAAGTCGATTCTGTCAATGCCCTCAAAAATCGTTTCATTTTCTTCTGCATCTGCCTTTGCAAGGTTTTCTGCATTTTTCTCAATCCAGTCTGTGAACTCTTTATCGTCCATCCTGTCCTCATTTTCAATTTCAAGGTCGTATTCGTAATCCTCATCAAACCAAGTGATGACTGCCTTTGTGATTTCGGTTCTTTCGTTCCAGTCCGTTCTGTTTGCCATTGCTCTTGCCTTTGCGATTCCGTATGATACCATTGTGTTTTCCTCCGTATTTCGTGGTTTTTTGGTTGTTTTCCCTTTCGGTAACTGTATATTACCATACCTTTGGACACATAGCAAGCGGCTAAACTGCCAGAATATACAGTCTGAAGACCGCCCCTGTATTGTGTAGATTATGACAGCAAAAAAGCAGCCGCCACGTTTGCGTTTGTGGCGTTGCTTTTCAAATTGGAAAGGTATTCGGAATCGGCTTTACTTGCCGTTACAGGCGAACGTGCGGACTGTCAGTCCCTGATTACAATCGGCATCAGACCGTTTGGCGTAGGAATGAAAAGTTCAATGCTCCAAAATCGCTGTTTGTACTTTTCCATAAGTTCAGGAGAAAGATCTGTGAAATCTTCTGCTCCAAGACCTGCGATGAAAAATGTGCCTTTGATGATGTCGCCTGTTTCAGGGAGCATTCTGTTCCACTCCGTATCGGATTTCAGCTTTGATTCGTCATCACAAACAAGGGCAATTTCATCTTCAAAAGGGTATATCGCTTGCAGATATCCGCCGACTGTTTTCTGCATGGATTCCAAACTGCCGTCAATTACAGCTTCTCTTGGTCGTTTTCTCGGTTCAACGATAAGTACTTTCATATGGGTTTCCTTTCTGAGCCGTCTGCGGGGCAGTTCGTTCTGCCCCTTGGCTCTTTGGTCTTTAGTTCAGTCTGATGCGAATTGCAGGGTATTCCTTTGCATTGCCCCAGATGTCCGGTCTGGTTATCGTGCAAAGTCCCTCAATGCTGCATCCCTGTGCGGCAAGTTTGTGCAAATTCTCAAGGAGTGCAGTGCTTGTTTCTGTAACCGCTATAGTTTCAACTCCCGCCTCTCTCATCGTCTTAACAAAGTCGCTCATGTCTGTTGTCCAAGGGAGCTCATTGCATTCAAATTCACTGCTGTTGTGGTTGAGATTGAATTCGTAAGTCCAGTAGGCTTCAAGTGTTCCCCGGCTCAGCTTACTTGCATCGTTCTCAGAATTTATTCTGAGGTTTTCAAAGTAGTTTTTAATCTGTTCGTTCATGGTGTTTTCCTCCAAATTTCGTGGTTTTCGGTCGGTTTTCCGTTCCGTTGTGTTGTATATTACCGCATTTCAGGAATATAGTCAACGGTATCTGCGATAATAAATGTAACAAACATAACGTCGAAATCAGAGGAGGTTATTGTGTAGAATATGACAGCAGCACAAAGTCACCTTGTCGGCTTGTGTGGGGCTTTGCTTCAAATGGGATAATTTACGGAGGAAATCCCTGAATTGCCACACAGCCAAACGTGGCGGCTTGCATTGTCTTATTCTGCTGTGTTACGGTGAATAATGTTGATGATTTTTTCCTTTTCTTCTTTGGAAATACCAATGCTTTCGAGAGCCTCACGGATTCCGCAGTCGGGGCAAATCAGCGTTTCATTATCAGTTCTGGAAAGTGCAGGAACTTTAGTATAAACACATCCGCATTTCGGGCAGGTTCTTTCAGTCGGGGTTTCATTTTTCATTGTTGGCAACTCCTTTCAGACTTTTTTCATAGGCTTCATCAAGGTACTTGAAATCAAATCCGAAAATGGTGTATCCGAATTTGCAGGTGCTGACATATGCAGAAGTTGGAATTCCAAACCTGCGTTCTTCATGCATGATATACACAAAAGCATCAATCATTTTTCCGGTTTCGGAAAGTCTGATTTTCATATTTTTCTTGTAGTAGAAATTAGGATAGCCCTCGTAAATATCAAGGTTGTGTTCATCGGCGGCAGTCACTTCCCAGACTGCAACCGGAACAACTGAGCCTTTCTTTTTTTCAATGGTAAGGTAAGAGCCTGTTTTGCTGCCTTTGTAGAGAAGTTCATAATCCCCGATAACCGCCGTTCCAACGATTTTTGCTGTGGGGCATCTGAATTTCATTTGACGGACATTGAGGTTTGAACCGTAGGCGATATAATATCTTTTCATTTCAAATCTCCTTTTTGTAGATTCCGCTTTGCGGTAGTCACATATTAACTCTTTTTCGGAGTAAATGCAACCCGCTAAATCTACAAAATATCTGTGCCTTTTCTTGTGTGGTATTTGTTCAGATTATACTTTGTAAAATCAGGGGCTGTGCGGGATTGTTTGGCTTGATTTATTTGGTTGGAAAACTATCCACAAAAGCAACGTGGGCGGCTGTGTTGCCACCCGTTGCCTTTGAGGTGCGAGCCGTTTCAGGCTCTGCCATATCTGAAAGCCGCATCTCCGTCAAGGTTCTTGGTAAGAAAACTTCTCGCTGTGGAGAACTCTTCGCCAACCAGTCCCAATCGAATCAGCCATGTTCGCATTGCAAATTTTGGATTTTCCGTTTGCTGTGGTTTTGGACTTGCTGTTTTCAGTTCCTTTGCCATTTCGGAAAGTGCAAGGCAAAGCTGAATGTAGCTTTTCAATTGTCCTGCGTGAAGTCCGTTTTTCTTTTCTGCTGTAGGCTTGTCAAACTGGAAAAGTCGAAATTCGATTGTGCTTTTTGTAAAGGTTGCGTGGAAGTTCAGCATATGGTATCTGCTGTCATTGTAATGCTGATTTCTGCCGTAATTCGCACCGTTTGCTGTGTACCAGATGTCTGCAAGCTGTGCCATTGTGGTTGGTTTCTTTTTGTTCAGCTGTTCAATGAATCTTGGGTTTACCGTTCTGCAATATCTGTTCATTCTGCCCTGGTCGATTTTCAAAGCATCTGCAATCAGTCTTTCGTGGCTTGCCATGATGTTTGCAAGGTTTCTCAGGCTTTGCGGCGTGTGTCCGTTCGCTCCGATGTGAATATGAACTCCTGCCCCAATCCCTGCGTGGCTTACTGCTCCTGCCTTACGAAGTCTTCTCACAAGCTCCTGCAAGGTTTCAATGTCGCCGTAGTGAAGAATCGGTGTAACCAGTTCGCACTTTTCAGCATCGCATCCTGCAATGCTGACGTCCTTTTGAAATTTCCATTCTCTGCCCTGTGCATCCCAAGCTGACCAGGTGCTGTATCCGTTTCGGCTTGCTGTGAATTCATATCTGCCTGTTCCAAAAAAGTCTGCGGCAAGCTTTGCAGCTCGTTCTCTTGTGATGTGGTTCATCTCAATTTCAACCCCAATGGTCTGATTTTTCAGGTTTTCAATCTGTCTTTCTGTTTTAGCGTTCATGGTATTTTCCTCCGTAATTTCGGGCTTTCTGCCCTTTCGTTGTATCACATATTACCGCATTATGAAGTATATATCAAGACGCTAAATGTACAGAAAAACAGACTGTATATCCGCCAGATGATTGTGTAATATACAGTCTTGCTTTCCTTGATTTTCTATGGTAAAATACAGTACGATGGAATAGGTTCTGCCTTATTTTTCGGCTGCCACAACCTTAAAAGAATCCACTTCGGGAATCAGGGCAAGAGAAGAGCCGTTCTGCCATTTCATGTGTATGGAACCCAAATCATCGATATGGGTAACCTCACCGATCGTTCCGGGAAGAATGGGATATTTTTCATTTCGCATAGAAATCAGCTGTATCTTTGTCCCAACGGGATACTGTTTTCTGAGATTTTCAAGATATGCTTTATTCGGAAACTTCATTATTTGCTACCTTTCTGAAAGCTGAACTGCCTGAAAGATTTCTGAGCAGTGCCTTTCTTATCGCCTTATACTCTGCACCAATCATACCCAATCGAAGAAGATAACAACGCATTGTGTATTTAGGATTATCAGTGGTTTCAGGCTTGTTGTTGATGCGTTTTTGATTTTTTGCAAATTCGCAGAGCATGGAAATGAAAATGCAGTAGGCATCTGCATCACCATCATTTTCAACGGTGAACCAAGGAAATTCTACTTTATCATCAGACTGAATAATGTCCAGTGAATCTGTTTTGAAAGCTGCCTGAAACAGGACGGCTTTATTCTTGCAGATTTGGTAGAGATTGTTCAGGGTATGTTCTGTGAAGAAGTCCGCAGGCATCTGAACGGTCAGTTTATTTGCTGACGGGATTTCATACCCTCTGCTTGCAAGTTCACTAATCAGCATTTCAATCTCTTTTCCGTCAGCAGAATCGCTGATTTCAAGGTCGCCCTCTTTGGTGACGGTATAACATTCCCCGATCTTGTAAGCACAAGTCGGCATATACTGATATTCGGCAGAAATTTCTAAAATCTCGCTAATGGCTTTTACCAGTGCTTTTCGATTTTCTCCTGTGAGATGAAATTCAATTATCATATGTTTGACCTCCTTTTCGGTAGTACACATGATAACTCTGAATGCCACAGATAGCAAGTGTAGGATATGTAGAATTATTTCCCCTCGTTTTGTGCATAATAGGCGATTCCTGACAGAACGAACAAAGCATTGCTTGAAGCGATGCCATTTCCCCACATTTTATAAGTGGCACTATCGGAGTACGGATTTTTCAGCCATTTTTCAATCTGCTTACGGCTTTTTGGCTTGCACTCTTTTCCGATTGCCTTATTGTAGATTTCAAAAACATTCAGCCACCAATTTATCTGTTCTTCGGTCGGATTTTCAATGCCGATATCGTCACACCACCAAGTCGGCATACCTTGCAGTAACGCACATTCCTGCGGTGTTAGTCTCCTTACAATGTATTCAATTTCAGGAGTGCTGTCATTGACAACAGGAGGGTCTTTATAGTCTGATGCCACAAGTGTGTTTGCTTTTTCCTTTTCGGCAACGGTATGATGAGAATTTTTGCTTGTGGAGTATTTCGGATGAGCGATTCCGCCTGCCCCCGATGCAACGATTGTAGGAGATTTTTCCTCTTCAATCTGAAAACTAAATTTTGCATTGTACCCCTGATTCATTGCAGGTCTGCCGATGCCGTAGGAAACTGCATGGTTTTCCGTGCAGTTTAGTGTGTACATGGTTTCCGATTCCTTGTATCCGTCACCGTGATGTGATGGGCGTGAGCCGTTGCCCTCAACTACAACCATACCACCTTGATTTTTGCAAGGTGACTGATTGCTGGTATCAATGGTTCTGGAAGTTTCAGCTTCATAGAATCCGCTGTTCGGATTATTACTCAGCATGGAATTGCTGTATTTTCCGCAGATGCCATAAGTTTTATGAAAATTTTCCACTACAAAAGGCTGATTATTTCCGCCTGTTCCATAAGTTGCAGAAACTGTCTGAGCAACATTAAGAGGTCCTGTGTATCTGGTATCCTGAGAATGATTCTCGAACATCAGACCTGAGCCTGTTTTTTCAAAGCAAGTTCCAAAACTTCGGGAAGTTTCTTGCCACGCTCTGAAGCTCTCCGCAGAATACCCAGACACGCCTTCTGACTCAAATAATATTTTTGAGGCACATCCGCCATCAAAATCTGCGACAAGGTAGATTCTCGCTCTTCGTTGGGGAAGATACCAGTATTGAGCATCGAATGTTCGGTAGGAGAGAGAGAAATTTTCACCCATGATTTCTCCTGCCTTTGTCCATTTTTCAGGTTTAGGGACAGATAAATCTGTGTCTTTAATCTTACAGAATTCTTCAAGAACGCATCGGAAGTCTTCTCCGCCATTTGAGGAGAATGCTCCTGTGACATTTTCCCACACTGCAAATCTCGGATATTTTCCATTGGTTGCACCTCTCATTTCCTTTATAATTCTGATTGCCTGAAAGAAAAGTCCTGAACGCTCTGCATTCAAGCCCTGACGCTTGCCTGCAACTGAAAGATCAGTACAGGGCGAGCCAAAGGTGACAATATCCACAGGCTCAATTTCTGCACCGTTGATGCTGTTGATGTCGCCAAGGTGCTTTACAAAAGGCAGTCGCTTTTCGGTTACAGCGATAGGAAAAGGTTCAATTTCTGATTTCCAGACAGGCACGATGCCGGAAAGCATAGCCATCATGGGGAATGTTCCTGAACCATCAAAAAGGCTGCCGAGCGTAAGAGGTTTATTCATCAGGCTTTTCCACCTCTTTTACAAGTTCACAGTAAGGTATCTGCTGTCCGTCACGGATAACATACACACCGTCAGCATCGCCGGTATCCTCAACATAGCGTCGGAGAATAACAGATGCATACTTTTCATCCAGTTCCATTGTGTAACAAATGCGGTTCATTTGCTCACAAGCCATAAGGGTTGAACCGCTACCGCCAAACGTATCAATAACTACACCATTTGCCTGTGTGGAATTTCCGATAGGATAGCTTAAAAGGTCAAGTGGCTTTGAAGTTGGGTGATTTGCATTGCGTTTCGGCTTATCAAAATTCCAGATGGTCGTTTGCTTGCGGTCTGAATACCAATGATGCTTGCCGTTCTGCATAAAGCCATACAACACAGGTTCGTGCTGCCACTGATAATCCGAGCGTCCAAGCACCAGACTATCTTTCACCCAGATACAGCAGCCTGCAAGATGAAATCCGGCATCAATGAAAGCCTTTCTGAAATTCAGTCCCTCCGTATCCGCATGGAATACATAGGCTGCACCGCCTTTTTCAAGGTGGTCAGCCATACACTTGAATGAAGCAAGAAGAAAGTTGTAGAATTCTTCGTTTTTCATACTGTCATTCTGAATGGTAAGTCCACTGGAACTCTTGAAAGAAACTCCATAAGGCGGATCGGTCAAAATAAGGTTTGCCTTTGTATCTCCCATAAGAGCAGATACATCTTCCGCAGAAGTAGCGTCGCCGCACATCAGCTTATGTTTTCCAACAATCCAGATATCGCCATGCTGTACAAATGCAGCCTTTTCAAGTGCCTTGGTAAGGTCAAAATCATCGTCTTTGACTTCATCACCGCTGTTTGTATCAAATAAATCAGCAATTTCAGATTCATCGAAACCAGTCAAACCAAGGTCAAATCCGAGATTCTGTAACTCTTCCATCTCAACAGCAAGCAAATCATCGTCCCAGCCTGCGTCCAATGCCATACGATTGTCGGCAAGAATATATGCCTTTTTCTGTGCCTCTGTGAAATGGTCAACATATACACAAGGAATTTCTGTAATTCCTTCTTCCTTTGCTGCCATGATGCGTCCATGCCCAGCAAGAACGTTGTATTCCTTGTCAATGATGACAGGATTCACAAATCCAAACTCACGGAGGGAAGAACGGAGTTTCAGAATCTGTTCTTTATTGTGTGTACGAGCGTTATTTGCATAAGGCACTAACTTGTTGATGTCAACAAGCTGAAATTCTGTGGTCATTGTCATCTGTAATTCCTCCTCTGCTGAATTCTGAGCATACCTCTTCGGGCGGCATCCATATTGCCTTTGACAGCCTGTCCTTTTATCGTGCGGTATTGCTGTTTGGTCATGTTGTTTCTCTGCTGTTTCAGTTCTCTCCAGAATTGAACATCTGCTTTCATGTATTTCTCACTTTCTGCTTCTCAGTAATTTTTCCATCATATCTTCCTGCGGATTGCCCTGAAATTCCACAGAGCAGTTTTCACGGACTATCTGAAAAATTTGATTCCAGATTTGGTTTGCCTGTTTCATGTAATTCTGTGACATCGCTACATAGGGAGAGGCAATTGCCGCACCAGTTGTAGGATGTTTGGAAATATATCCGTATTTGGTGACGATCTGCTCGCAGTGAATCCAACGGGAAATGCTCATGGCATACTGTTCCACAAGCTGACGGCTGACGATCTTCTCGCAGGAACGTTCTTTCAGCCATTGATAAGTTTCTGTATACACATCATCTGCAAGGAGTTTTGTGCCGTCACGCTGTAATTCTTTCATGAAATCTCTGACAGGCGGTGTTTCAGCGGATTCTATATCCGCAGGTTGCATCATAACTTCAGTAGTTTTTCCCTCAGCAATCTTTTCAGCGAGTGCCTTTCTTGGTCGTCCTGCACCCGGTCTTGCACCGCCTCGGTTTGTACCGTCTTTCGCCATGATGTCATCACCTCCGAAAAATCAAACAAAACTTAAAATTGGGCATAAAAAATGCCGACTGCAAAAGTCGGCAAAGTTAGCTGTTATCAGTGTTTTTCAGTATTTTTATCTCTGATGGGTCAATAGGGTGTTTGAATACCCGTTTTTGTGCGTAAGAGGGGACGCCGGTCAATGTTTTGCCTATTGTTAGAGGTTTTTATACCCCAGGGGCTTTTCAGTATGTATAAACAGGGTTCTTATCTTCCGTCCATGTCTTTTTATCGTGACAGGGCTTGCATAAGGCTTGCCAGTTGGATTCGTCCCACATCAAAGCAGGGTTGCCACGATGCGGTTGTATGTGGTCGACCACAGTTGCAGGAACGTATCGTCCTTGCTGCATACAGCATACACACATCGGGTGTTTGCGGAGGTAAGCTTTACTGAGCCTACGCCATTTGCTGTTGTAACCACGCTTTGCAGCTGACGGTCTGTCAGGCTGTTTATGTATCTTGCAGTATCTGCTGTCGGTAAGGTTCGGACAGCCTGGGTAACTGCAAGGGTGCTTACACTTCTTCGGCATTCTCTCACATCCTTTTTTTCTGATTATAATAATACCACATTTTCTTAGTGGCTTTCAATGGCTTTTAGTGGCGAGTTTATAATTTTCTGCACTTCATTCAATGCTCTGCCGTGCATACGATAAACCCACCTTAAATCTGTAGACATCAGCAAGGCGATTTGTTCCCATTTCTTAAATTGCAAGTAACGCATCTCCAGGATTGTTCTGTATTCCACAGGTTCAATTCTGTTTACAACACGCATGATCTCACGTTTCAAATTCACCAAGGCATCAATATCCCTGTCGATTTCATTTTCAAGGTCGATAATTTTTACAACGGTTTCTTCCATTCGGGAAGTGTTTCTGTTTGGACTGTGCGGCATATCGCTGTAGACTGTTGTAGCTTTTGTCGCAAGCTCGTTCAGATTTCTAATTTGTTCAATTTTAGAATTAATCTGCATATCAAGATAACGTGCCTGTTCCATGTATTCTTTTGCTGTCATATTTCCTCCAGTTCCGCCTTGACCGCTGACATCAAGGCTGTCTGTGTTTTATCTTTTTCGGTAAGTGCTTTCAGAATTTTTTCATCAACCGTACCTTTTGTGATGATATGCTGAATAACAACAGTTTCGGACTTCTGCCCCTGTCGCCATAATCTTGCGTTGGTTTGCTGATAAAGTTCCAAACTCCAGGTCAGCCCAAACCAAACAAGAAAATTTCCTCCTGTCTGTAAATTTAATCCGTGACCTGCACTTGCGGGATGTATCAATGCGACCTGCAATTTTCCGCTGTTCCAGTTCTTTATGCTTTGTGCTGATTTGATTTCCTGATACACAATTCCAAGCTTACCAAGCCTTTCTGTAATTCTCGTTCTGTCGTGCTTGAACCAGTAAGCCACAAGAACCGGTTTCCCGTTTGCGGATTCAATAATATCCTCCAACGCATCAAGTTTTCTGCTGTGTATTGGAATTATCTCTCCACTATCATCATAAATTGCACCATTTGCCAGCTGACACAGTTTGTTTGAAAGTGCCGCTGCATTTGCTGCTGTGATCTCCGTATCCTGAACCTCAAGAAGCAATTCGTCTTTCAGTTCTTTGTATTTTTCCTTTTCTGCCTCCGACATCTTCACCATGTATTCGTTAGAAATGAGTTCAGGCATTTTCAAATGGTCTATCGCTTTCATGGAAACCGTAATGTCCGATATTTTCTCGTATATCCTTTCTTCTGCATCAGGCAGAGGTTTATAGGAATACACGATATAGCCGTTCTGCTTATCAGGCTTGAAGTATTCGTTTCTGTATTGCCCGATAAATCTTCCCAAACGCTGTCCCATATCAAGCAGACGGAACTCCGCAAATAAGTCCATAAGTCCGTTGCTTGCAGGAGTGCCTGTCAATCCTATGATTCGTTTCACCATTGGTCTGACCTTCATCAATGCTTTGAATCGTTTGCTCTGATGATTCTTAAACGAACTCAATTCATCAATTACGATCATATCGTAATCGAATGTTGTATTGCTGACAAGCCAGTCCACATTTTCACGATTGATGATGTAGATGTCGGCATCTGCCTTTAAAGCTGCAATGCGTTCTTCTGCTGTTCCGACTGCAACACTGTATCTCAGGTGCTTCAGATGATCCCATTTTTGCACTTCTGCCGACCATGTATCTCTTGCTACTCTCAGCGGTGCGATAATCAAAACTTTTCTGACTTCAAACAGGTCATATATCAGATTGTTGATAGCTGTAAGGGTTGTGATCGTCTTGCCAAGACCCATATCAAGCAGAAGTGCTGCAATTTTATGTTCTTCAATGAACTTAACTGCATATTCCTGATAATCATGAAGCTTCATTGCTCATCACCTCTTTTATGATTTTGTCGATGTCCTCTAAGGCATCAAGGACGTAAACCCTGAAGCCTAACCGCCTCAGAAGTCTGTGTCTTGAAAGCTGTAGAGGTCTTGGTTTCTGATTTGGTGCTTTGACTTCCACAAAGGCAAACCTGCCATGCGGTAAAAGCAGTAAACGGTCTGGCATTCCATCGAAACCGGGAGATACAAACTTCGGACAAATCCCGCCATGCTTTTTTACTGCCGTTACAAGTTTCTGTTCTATCTTTTTTTCTCGCATTCCATTCCTCCTGAAATTCACAAGACACAACTGACACAACAGTTTCGGAAAAATCCTATACGTGCGTATGTGCGTATACACGCTTACGTTATTCTCTATAAAATAGATTTCATTTAATATAGAAATTCTTGTGATACTTGTGTTAGTAGTGCTTGGAAGTGCCTATTTTAAAGGCTTTTTTGCTGTTCACAACTTCTGTCAGAAACACAAGAGGACAGAATCACAACCTCTCGTAAATCCTCTGCCTTCCATAGATGGCAAGCTTTCTGATTTTGTCGGTTCTCTGCCAACCGTCCACCTTGGTCATAAGGGCAGCTATCGCATAGGAGTCGGATGGCTTGAGGTCGGATAAGTTCCTGCAAAAGCACTCGCTCCAGATCTCCGCATTGCTGACCGACTTTCTCTGCACCGTACCCTTTGCCGCAGTATTGTCCGTGAGATAATTTCTTCTCTCATACAAATCCATATGACTCCAGTTATCCGGAAGAAGTGTATTTAAATATTCCTCCACCATACCCTGGCGCTCATCGCTTTCCATTGCATCAATCTGTTCGCTCAATGCTTCACTGCTTTCCTGCGAATTCAGATACAAAGGCTCGCCCTGCCCATACAGGTACTTTGCTTCCGCCCACATTTGCAGGACTTCTTCTCTGGTAATATCCCATGATTTACGCTTGCTCTGCCCGGTTACCTTAATCGGCCAAAAGCGGCGGTTGCCTGTAATATCACGGAGGAAACCTGTCTCGGAGTTGGTTGTTCCCACGATAATGCACTGCCTTGGGTGGCTCTCAATCGTTCTGCCATAGGACGGACGGTAAATATCATCAGTACGGCTGACAAAGGCTTTCACGACCTCTACATCCGCTTTTTTGAGTCCTGCCAGTTCGCCCAGTTCCAAAATCCAGTATCCCTGCAGTTTCTCCGCACCGCTCTTGTCCTTCATATCCGTCAGATTCAAGCTGTCGGAATAATACTCATTTCCCATCTTTGCAAAAATCGTAGACTTACCGCAGCCCTGCGGACCCACCAATACCACAACCGAATCAAACTTGGTACCCGGCTCGTAAATTCTCGCTACCGCCGCCACAAAGGATTTTCTGGTCGCAGCCTTAACGTATCCCGTGTTATTCGCACCAAGGAAATCAATATACAGATTTTCAAGCCTTACCACACCATCCCATTCCGGCAGTGCGTCAAGCCAATCACGAAGGGGATTGAAATGCCTGTCCTCGACCACCTTAGTGAAAGCCACATCGTGGTTTCGGCTGGAGAAAGTTTCATAACGAATGTCGATGAGTGCCTTCAGCTGAGCTGTATCCGCATCTCTCCAGAACTTATTGTCACTGGGTCTTGTCCACGGAATGGCACCTGTAATCTGCACTCTGCCTACCAGTTCATTGAAGGCAATATTTGCAAAATCCGGGTCATTGTTTAATATCAGCATCAGATTCCACACACTGTTTTCAAGACACTTGCTTCTTGGCATATAGCGAAGTTTGGTCTGCCAGTTGGTATCCTCCGAAAAATCGTCTGCTGCCCTTTGCTTCTTTTCCTCCAGGTCCTGCAGCTTGACTTTGTCCAGTGTCATGGCAAACTCGCACATCAGTTTATATGATTTTTTCTCATCGTCCTCACTGAATTTATGAAGGCGGACAAGGTCAAAGGCATTGCACAGTTTACCGCCTGCAGGGTCGGTTGCATGGTGGCTGTAGGAAAATTTATCATCGTAAATTACAACACCCGCAGAACCCTCACCAGGAATAAAATCATATCTGCCGGAGGTATCTGCAGTCGGCTCATATACACCTTGAAGGAACTCATCAATTGCCGTACTGATAGGAAAATAAACACGGTTGAACAGACCGACCACGCCCTCTTTTTCAAGTGGGTCTTTCTGCTGTTTTACATTATGGTCGGATGCCTTGCTTTCCTTCGGTGTGGTAGGGAGCAGAGAACAATCTCTCCAATTAGGATGCTTCGCAAAAATCGTGTCCGGGTCAAGCCAGTCACCTTCTATTGTGTCAAAGAGGTATTCTCCATTGGACGGACAGGTCGGCCAGTACATCAGCTGATGCGGAGAAAACGAACACGGGTCAAGCATACTGATAAAGCCGTTATCCTGGGCATAATATCTTGCAGCCGCATTGAATTCATCCGGGGACATATCACGGCTGACTGGAATAATCATTCTCGCCCTCGGATGCTCCGGGGTGTGGCTGTGGGTGGTGTAATAGCAGCCCTTGTTGGAAATTTTGCTGCCGATGTTCTGCAAAAACTCTGTTTCAATGTTGTCAAGGTCATATACCAGCATGGAACGGCACACCACTTTATTTGCCTGTCTGCGGTTATCACGCAGATGTCCGGCAACAAAGCCGCCCTTGTCCTTGATATCATCACGCTGACCTTTGGGCAGTTTCGGATATTCTTCTGCCGTTTCTGAAGTATAAATAGGACTGCGCAAGCGGTCACATAATTCATCGAATCGAATCGTTTTATTCGACCAGAATTTTGCCGTCCTGCCGTTTCCATAGGCAATACTCAAATCACGCATTTTCTGTAACCTCCTTCAAATCACTGCCAAAATAGCGCAGTCTGTAATTTTTCCTTTTGGCTCTCCTGATTTCGGCATCCATTCCGGCTGATACGATTTCTCCGAACACCCAAACCTCGCTGCAATGGCTCATCAGCACATTTCCAAAATGAAGCCCCAATTCACGTTCCGTTAAATCGTTATCATTAAGAAACTGTGGAAACAGCAAATGCGGAGCAATGGGGATATACCCCTGCTCCACAGCAAATCGACTGTACTTTCGTGCATTTGCAATGTTCCCGGCAACATCTCCGGAAAACGGAGAGCATACATACACAATCGGTCTGTATGCTCTTGCCGCTTTTGTTTCCTTCTCGATGGATGTCAGTGCTTCGTAGGTAGTTGGATCAGGATAGCCTTCGCTGTTATACCTGCTCACACCCACAAGCCGCACCTCCCATCAGCTTTCTGCTGCAGTTATCGCAAAGGACTGCCGTGCCAAACAGGTCAACATCACCGTCTGCAAATACATCTGCAAAGTCGACCTGAACCTCCGAACCGCAGTGCGGACAGCGGCAGAATACATTCTCATCGTTGATTTCAATGGAAACCTCCATCGCATCATTCAGCTGTTCTTTCACATAAAACATCTTATTTGTCCTCCTCTAATTTGGTTTTGTACCATTCAAGATGGCGTTTTCTGTCTTCGTAAGCAGGGAATGCCACGAGCAGACCCACATCAACTTTCTGCAGGATTTCCAACATTTCAATCTGTTCTTTGGTCAGATACGGTCTGATGCTTTTGCCTTTTTCGATGTTATTGGCAAGTCTGAACTGTTTTGCAGTCATGCCCAGAACAATGCGGTTTAACATATCGCACTCATTGCTGAAGTGATAAGGCTTCGGCTTGTCATGGAGCAGCTTGATATTTTCGGTCAAAAGCGGGAACTCCTGTCTTGCAGATACCAGGTTCTTAATAAAAGCATCCATTTCATTAAATCTGCGAATGTACAGTTCTTTGAACTTCATAGCCTTTTGCCCGGTATACCCCATTGCCAGCATCGTGAAGCCGTCACGGGTCATGCAGTAGCACGGCTGCTTTTTATTCTGGTTGTTAGTGTATGAGGACGGCGCAAAATTGCGCTGTCTGAATTCTTTACTTAACCCGGATGTTGGGTCAGTGATTTTGCGGATATCACGCAGTACCTCTTTATGGTTCTTCTCAAAAAACTCCGCTACAAACAAGCTGTCCACTCTTGCGGTGTCATGGGCATCGGCAAAGATGCCGTATTCGTCTTTGGGTATCAATTCTTTCATAAAAATACCGCCTTTCATAAAAGTAGGGTCTTGCCCTCTGATAGTGAAAGGACAAAACCCTGCGTTTTAAGAACCGTATTTTTAATCTTTTTTGTAGAAGCTGCATTCATACCCGTCAGCACGGAGAAGCAGACCCGGAATCCATGCCGGAGTTTTGCCCATCTGCTCACATATGGCATCAAGGGAAACCCCCATACTGCACTCAATAATCAATTCATCATGCACATGACCACAGATAAAGCAGTGCGACAAGGTTCTCATGGAATGAGCCAAAATATCCCTGCTGATTGCTTGCACGATATTTTCGACAAACTTGGGACCATAACTTTCGATGCGTTCCCACTTTTTCGTACCTCCGACACCTTCATAGGTGACTGCTTCACCGCCGAATCGGTTCTCTCCCATGCGAGGTTTTACATAGGAAAGCTGTCTGCCAGAAGGGAGCTTGATGAAAAGCATCCCGCTCTGATAGATAAAACGGATGCCATGCGTTTCGGTCGGCACTCTCTTTTTCACAGTTTCCTTGACACATCGGTCAACCTCCCACCAGAACTTCACAATGTTAGGGTTGGCGGCTCTCCACGAATCCACAAGCGGCTGTAATTCTTCTTCATCAAGCCCCATCTCAAGGGCACCCATCGCTTTCAAAGCACCGACTGAACCGCCGTAACCAAGAGCCAATTCAGCAATTTTGCCCTTTTGACGGAGATTTCCGTTGACACCATGCTTTTCCACCGGAACACCAAACATGGCTGATGCCGATGCACAATAAATATCCCCGTTATTTGCAAATACCTCTGTTCGCCAGTTTTCCTTTGCAAGATGCGACAGCACCCTTGCTTCAATTGCCGAGAAGTCCGTTACCACAAATTTCATTCCCGGTCTTGGCACAAAGGCAGTGCGGATAAGCTGTGAAAGTGTATCCGGGATATCATCGTATAAGAGTTCCACCGCTGCGTAATTGCCGGACTCCACCAATCCTCGTGCCTGTTCCAAATCCAGCATATGGTTCTGGGGCAGATTTTGCAGTTGAATCATTCTGCCTGCCCATCTACCGCTTCTGTTGGCTCCGTAAAACTGAAACATTCCTCTGGCTCTGCCGTCCTCACAGACTGCATTTTGCATCGCTTGATACTTTTTTACGGAGGACTTGGATAACTGTTGCCTTAAGAGCAGAACCTCCGCCAGTTCCTTCGGAGCAGTTTTGACCGCCTGTGCTACTTCCTTTTTTCCAAGGCTGTCCATCTCTAACCCGTTATCCAAGAGCCACTGCTTCATCTGCACCACGGAGTTTGGGTTATCAAGGTCAGTCAATTTCTGCATTTTCTCTGCCAGTTCTGTCTTGGATTTCGCATCAAAAGCGATGGCATTCTCCACCACAGCCATATCAAGAGCAATCCCTCTGTCATTGATTTCCTGGTCGAGATGGTACTCATCCCACACAAAATCCGGCACAGGGAATTTTTTCAGTTTGTCCTGTATGGACATCTCCACTTCCACATCTCTCTTGTTATAGAAAACAAAGGTATTCCATTTCTCTATATCATGCTCCGGCAGATTGCGTGTCCTGCCACCATTCACTTTGGTCGGCTTGCAGGGAACACAGAAATACCTTATGAGGTCTTTGCCTTCCTTCAGCTTCTGTTCTTCCAATCCCAATACCGTGCCGGCTCCCGCAAGAGATAACGGCAGACCCATATATGCCGCCCATATCATGGAGCATTTCCAGGCAGAGGGATCAAGGTAATCTCCTACAGTATCCTCGTTAATGCTGTAGCTATGAAAATATGCCGGGTAGTTCCTTTGCAGCCACACTGACAAACAGATTCTCTCGAATGCCGCATTATATGCCCACTTGGTCACGGTATCATCAGTCAGTGCTTTGATAATATCAATCGGCATGGTATCGCCCTGTGCCAGGTCATAGACCACAACCGCACCACCATTTACAGATACACCAAACAGCAGTATCTCGAATGCAGGTGATTGGGCATATTTATATACACCACACTTCTGCAAATCCATATCGCTGTATGTCTCAATATCAATGGAGAGTGTTCTGATTTTTTTCATATTGCCACTCCTTCCTATAAGCAAGGCGGCGAAGAATATACCTCCGCCGCCCGCTGTCATTTACTCTGCCTTATCAGCAGACTCTTCATTTTTCTTACGCTTCTTTTCCTTATAGGTGTCGATAGCACATTTAATGAGAAATCCCACATTTGCAATGAGAGTACCCATCACGGCACCGAAACACACGGAAAGCATCATGCTCTGAATGGTTGTCATAGTAAGCCACCCTCCTTATGCGAGAAAATCTTCATCTGCATCGGTAGCAAAATCGTCCTCGGCACGGCTCTTTCCGCCAAGAGGCTCTCCGTCCTTAATCTTCTGAAGATTATTCAAACCGCAGGCAATACCCTTATTGCCGTTGGAATTGAAGGCATAGAAGTTGATGGATGCACGGCCATATACACCGCTGTACACCTCACTGCGGTCAAGAATCGGCTGGCGGTCTGCGTCAACAATACCGGGAGCAGTCGCAGAGTTGGCATTGACGAAGTAACAGCCTGCATACGCTGCATCGTCGGGTCTTTCCAAATCTCCGTCACGAAGAGGAGTCTTGAGAATGGAAAGGGCAGGTACACTCTTGCCATTGCCCTTCAGCTTGGACTCTCCTTCTTCATAAGCAGACTGGATAGCCGCCTTAATCTTGTTTACCGTTGCGGTATCAGACTTCGGAATGATAAGGCTCACACTGTACTTCGGTGCGCCGCCGTTGATAGATTTCGGATCCCACACATTTGCGTAAGACCAACGGGTGTTTACTCCTGTGATTACCTTGGTAGGGTTTGTGTAATTCTTTGACATATTAGTTGTCCTCCTTAAAATCGTTAGCTGCTGTATTCATTGCTGGACGCTTGTCCGACATAGGTACCAATGTTGGCTTGCCCTGTGGTTTTTCAATAAACCCGGAGAGCAGTTCTTCAAATTTTGTCTTGCCGAGTAGTTTGGTCATTGCAGTAATGCCCAGAACCTTGTGTTCAAATGGGTCATAGCCTGCTTTGTGAACCGTTTCTGCCACAGCATTCTCGTTGACATATTTGCGGTTGGATCGGCCTTCGACCAGCTTCCAGTCATTCCACTGTTTGCCGTTTACCGCCTGCTGCAAAGCGTATTCCTTGACATCGCCCGCCCAGGATACCAGCGCATCTGCTTTTGCTAAAATGGCCTCAATCTCATCATCTTCAAGGGTGGAAGGCATTTCAAAATCATAACGTGCAAGTTCCAGGTTGTATTCGGCTCTCTTGCGGCACTTGGCTTTGACCTTGCAGAACTGGCAGTGGTCTCCGGCTTTGTATTCACCTTCTCCCTTGGCTGCAAGCTGTGCAGTTGGAGCAAGCACCTCATCTGCCCATTTGAGCAGTTCCTCTTTGGATATGGTGTAGGTGCTGACATTATCCCGCCTTGGCTGGAAGATGGTCATGGACACCGAGTTGATGTCGTAAATCCCATCGAACAGCTGCAAGGCTCCCAGTGCGTAGCACATCATCTGCGGATTTTTCTCAGCGTCCACGAGGATGCCCACACCATATTTGAAGTCAATTACCTGTAGGGTTTCATCTGCGACAATCACACAGTCACCGGTGCCGAACCCCTGCGGTACCCACTTGGAAAAATCAAGACGCTGTTCAATCAGAACGATTGGGTCTTTACATTTTTCCTTTGCCGCCGCAAGCTGCTCCATCACATACTGAGCATACATATCGGAACAGTCTGCCATCTCCTCATCAAAGAATGATAAATTCTCTGTAGGGTCTTTCGACTGCTGCCCCAGTGCTGTTTTCAGCTTATGTTCGCAAAGACTGTGGGCATCCGTACCCTGCATGGCGAACTCACTCAGTGTATCTCCGACTGTGGAACAGAGGAGAGCCGAAGGTGGACATTCCAACCACCTGTAACTGGAGGATGCTGATAATATTGCGTGTTTATCCGGCATTGCCAAGCACCTCCACTTCAGCAAGCAGTGCCTTATATTCTGCCGGGTTGACCTCAGACAGCTTTTCCACACCGTGCTTATTCAGGATTGCTTTGACCTCTGCCGTAAAACCACTGCGGGATTTGTCTGCACACACGGCTCTAACATCTTCCAATGTGAGTGCCTTTTCCTCCGGTGCTTCCGGCTTTAGCTCCTCGGCGGATTTCTTCTTAGCAGCACTCTTTTTTATAGGCTGCTTTTCTTCTTCTGCCGAACCGCTGAATAAATCAGCCAAACCTTCCGAAAGACCGACAAGCGTTTCCCCGCACTTTTTGAGTTCGTCAACGAGCATGGACAATTCGTTCATTTTTCCCATTTAGGCTTCCTCCTTCCATATTCAGTTTTTCTCTGCCGCTGACTGCTGTAATACGGTCAGCGATTCTTTTTGACACGACACTGATTGCGATAAGCACATCAGATAACTCACGGTCGAGTTCCTGACTGCTGCAGCAGCTCGTGCCTGTTCTGCATCTGGTTGTCATTGTTTGACACCGTCCTTTCCGAGGTGCTTTGTTTGCCCCTCTGAGAGTGAAAGGACATACACAGCAGTTTTAAGAACCACTATTTTTGAAAAAATATAAAAACCTGCTCCGCCGGATACTGCTGCGGCAGAGCAGGCATGGAATTATCCCTTATTTGAAGTCTTTTAATCTGTTATTGAGTTTCAGCAAAACCTTATGCTTACGCTTATTGACACCCTTTTGGCTCATACCAATGGCCTGTCCGATTTCGGCTTCGCTATGGTTATTGCTGTACATTTCCATAATGGTGCGGTCGATTTCTTCCAGTTCATCCAGTGCCTTATGAAGCTCATCAATCAGCATTTTCTTCATAATATCCGCTTCAAGGTCAGATTCGGTATCGACAGCTTCGTACTCGGTTTCCTCGTACAGCTTGTCCAAGGAAACTGCAGGTTCCTGTCTCTGCTGACGCTTGTCCTCACGCCACAGAGGACGCATATATGCTTTGTACTGCTCTTCCGTTGCCGGAATCATAACAACCTTTTTAGGCTTGTTGCCGATTCTCGTCCATACAACATCCTCGAGGTTGATGCCGAAATCCTTAATGGTTTCTGCAGTCACTTCCATAGGGATGTAGTGCTGTTTCTCGTTGTTTGTCTGTAGATTTTCAAATTTGTCCATCGTGTAGACCCTCCTTCGGTCTGAAAACCGAAATGAGGACCCACACTGAACTTCCCATAATAATTGGCCATAAGAATGAAATCCTCATTTCTTGACTGGCCAACCGTCCCAGTGGGTTGACTGATATTTACTTGTGTCCGTCTCGCCGCTCTGGGCATCTACTCGTCAGCAGATGAACATTGAAACGGGGTTATAGTAACGGCTTGGTTATTTCAGCCGACAACTATCGCTGTATCACACCTTTTCCTGTGCATTCATACAAAATTTACAGTCTGTCACTGGTAAAGTGTGTGTATTTGTGATATAATGATTTAGTAGGATTTAATGGGAGTTGCACTGATTGCAGCTCTCTATCTCTCTTACTAATACCAAGACTATTGTTAATGCAGTTAATAGCAATACCTGTTCGATGTTAATCGTGTTAATTCAGTTAATATTTGAAAATCAGAGGCAAACTATGGCAAACGAAAAAACTCCATATCTTTGTGGTGGCACATTTCTTACACAGATATTACGGGCAAGAAAAGAACTGACAACTTCCACAGAACATACAAACGGACAAAAAGAAAGCCTCTCTGAACAAGAAACGTTCAGGAGGCTTATTTCAATATATCAACTATCCGATTTTTATGGTGGTACAAGTCTCAAGACTTATACCAGCAAATACAAAGGCTGTACCGATTCACTGGTTGCATACGGCCAATTTTCGGATAATGACTTACATCGTGCATTTGACGAGGATATAAAAAGTGGTCATTCTACGGCTCTTCGAATGATGGTGAAATTCGTACATGAATTTATTGAGCCAAACTTATGGGTTCAGCTTGTACGCTGTTTGCTGGATACGATTAAGGAAGATGCAGATATTCAAGATGATACAGATTTTTACATAACGGCTGATGCAACCGCTGTAAAGGCAAAAGACATCTACAAACTCGACCATTTTTATATCGAACCTTTTTTACTCGGTGTCTGGCACTACATTATTATGAACCGTGCCGATGATAATACAAAAGGTGTGGATACATATAAGGAATGGTATCCAAGCAAAGGGAACTATAGAGGAACTGTCGGTAATGGGATAACCCATAAAATCTCTGTTGAATCCCTTCCTATGGCATCACAACCGGATATTGAAAACACGGCTACCAATGATGCACCACAGGTTGAAGTCATTGATTCCAGCGATAAATCTGGCAAATCGCAGGATGAACCAAAGACCTATACGCAGTATATTGAAAATGCTACTATCGTCAATCAAACTGGAGAAAAGAACATTCATATCGACCATCTCGATACATTGAATTTGTAAGGAGGACTTTGTATGCCAAACGAATTACAATCTACAACTCCTTCTGCATTAGATATTTCAACTGGAACTCCTGTTAGTTCCGTTCAGCAGACTGGAGAGAAAAATGTATATGCTAACCATGTAGAAACAATGAACATTATCGTTCAAGAAAAAAGCATTGATAGCAGTACAACCAAAAATCAATCTGTATATCAAGATTCTTACTTTTGGGGGAGTGTACCGATATCTTTTGAAGATTATCAGCTTCTTGAGGATTTCAAAAATGATTATGCCAAGATTATGGAATACTGTATTAATACTGACTTCGCATCTGAATTAGTCGATATAAATTTCAGTGATAATGTTACCATTCTTTACAAGGATAAATGGCGATTTAAGTCAAAAGACTTTAAGAGCAGTGATTTACGCAAGCTAAAAAACAAAATTCTTAAAACACTCAATGAATTGACTTATTATGTTTCTCCTGAATTTCTTAGATATCATGAGGCAAGCGGGATGCTGATTTTCAAAAACCAATCTTGGGAAGAAGGCTGTCGCTTAAGAGATGATTTTCAACCAAATTCACTTCGCTTGAGGCAGACCATTGCAGATTTATATGTAGAATTATATCCTGACGAATTTGCTGATGAAAATGTATAAACATAAGGAGGACTTTGTATGCCAAACGAATTACAATCTACAACTCCTTCTGCATTAGATATTTCAACTGGAACTCCTGTTAGTTCCGTTCAGCAGACTGGAGAGAAAAATGTATATGCCAATCGTGTAGACACAATGAACATCACGATTCAGAATGCTGCTGTTGTCCCTCAGCTTTTGACACAAAAGCCACAGCCAACAGCTATAACCATGAGTAGAACGCATTACAATCTTTTTGTTACATATGGAGCAGACTTCACACAAAGCACTCCATTTACAGTCGAAGCCGCACGGGCATTGACCGAGTATATGGACGATGACTTGAAAGCTGAATTTGCAACTCTGTCTCCTGATGTTATTGAAAGAATAAAATCTTTTCCCTGCATCTTTGCAAACGAAAACGCAGGTTATGGACATACAGATGAAGAACAGACATTAGGTTACGGATATATTCGACAGATGAAGATTCGCAGGGATGGTATCAAGATATACCCACAAATCATATATCTACTTCCACAGCAAAGATTGAACGAAGCTTTATTCGATTTGGATATCCGTGGAAGTTCATCTTTCAACGAATTCAATCGTATGCATTGGAGCATAAAGAAAATAGATTTAATTGCGGAGTTACAAGAATTAGGATTCCAGATTTAAGAGAGGATTAATCAATGAACATTGAAGAAGGAAACACACCAATTGAAAAGTGGGTCAATTTAGAGGATGTTGCGGATTATCTCAGTGTTAGCAAAGACACAATTCGTGCTTGGATAAAAGACGAGAAAATCCCATTCTACAAGGCAGGAAAGAGATATAAATTCAAAATTTCTGAAATAGACGATTATGTTAGGAAGGGAAAGATAACAGAATAGCAAGGAGATGACAGCAACAATGGACGAAAAAATGCAGGCAGCCATCAAGTCCATTAAACTTGACGGTCGCACTTATCACAATATTACAATTACGCCTACGCTTATAAATTTCTTCTTTGGAAAGAATGGTGTAGGCAAATCTACTATTGCACAACAAATTGCAGATGGTTCAGGCATCACCCCTGCACTGTCTAATTATGATGTGCTTGTGTATGACCGAGAATTTATCCGCCGGAATATCCGGGAAGATGATGGTATGCCCGGTGTATTTAGTGTGAGCGAGGGCAACATTGAAAAGCAAAAAGAGATTGATTCCAAAGAATCTCAACTTAGGGACCTCGGAACCCAGTACAAAGAAAAGAAGTCCGAAAGCGATGATAAGTCTAAACGTCCCGCTGCACTCCGTTCAGCACTCGATGATGCCTGTTGGAAAGCTACAGCAACTTTTCGTACCGACCTACCGCTTGCAATGAAAAACAAGCGTGGCAGCAAATCTTCTTTTGTAGATGAGCTGCTGTTAATCACTGCCCCAAAAGAATGTGACGTTGCTGAATTGACTGCACTATATTCTACTGCTTTTGGTTCGGACACAACCATTTATCCGAAAATGAACCTTGTAAATCCAATTGCAATAGAAGGAATTGCTGGGTTTGACCTGCTTGCGAAAGCTGTTATGAGCAGTGCTGATACTCCTTTTGCCGATTTCATTCGTGCCATCGGTGCAACAGACTGGATTCGACAAGGCCATGAAAAATTCAGTCACGCTGCCGGGGAAAAATGTCCGTATTGCAAGCAGACTCTTCCGGCTGATTATGAACAGCAAATTGCATCGTGCTTTGATGCACAATACGAAGCTGACCGCCAGACATTGCAGTCATTTAAAAACGCATATGAAGCCGCTGTAGATTCTGTGATTAGCACTTTGCAGGAAAACACAAATAATCCGTTCCCTCGAAACGATTTCACTGAATATAAGGGGCGGCTTGACACCCTAATTGCAATAGTGGAACTAAATAAAAAGAAGCTGGCAGACAAAATTGCCTCTCCTACTGCTTCGATAGTTATCGAGAGCATTGATGAAAAAATACAAGAACTCAACGCAATTATAACAACCCTCAATTCTGCCATTGAGGAAAACAATAACATTATCTCTTCCCGGCAGGCAAAGCAGGAAGAATGCAAAACCGCTATATGGAAGCACATGGCGTTCTTAGTTCAAGGTGATGTTTCCAGCTATCGAAACAGCCTGAATACCGTTAATGCAGAATTACAGCAGTTAAAGGCTGATATGAAAAAGCTAATTGATGATGGAAATGTTCTGAAGGGAGAAATCACAACGCTCTCCAGTCAAATCGTAAACATAGATTCGACCATGAACAGCATCAACAAAAAATTAGCTGACTCTGGTTTCCAAGGATTCCATGTACAAAAGAAGGCTGATGGCTCAAACAAATATGAAATTATCCGTGACGATGGCACTCTTGCACACGGATTAAGCGAAGGAGAACGCAACTTTATCGCCTTCCTGTACTTCTACCATAAAGTGCTTGGCAGAGAAAGTGTCGACAGCACCTTCCGTGACAGGATTGTAGTAATTGATGACCCTGTATCCAGTATGGATAGCAGTTCACTATTTATCGTGAGTTCCATCGTGCGAGAACTGATTGCTATATGCTTTAATAACGGCTCTCCGGCAAAACCAGATGCACCACGATTTATTAAGCAGATATTTGTGTTAACACACAACGCTTTCTTTCATAAGGAAGTGTCCTATGATAGGTTGAAATATTATCACTGCGTAAATTTCTATTTGATAAAGAAATTCAACAATGTGTCAACCATTGACCTATGCACGAAAAAAGACCCATTCTCCAAAGAGCCAGCCTACGAGCATAATTACACGCCAGTCCATAATTCGTATGCTGCACTTTGGAAGGAATATAATGAAGTCACTTCCCCTTCTGCTCTGATGCGTATCGTCAGACAGATATTGGAATACTACTTTATTCAAATCAGCGGCTATGAGGGTCAAAGCCTAACCGAACGCATTTTGAAACGGGAAGATATATTTATCCGTCAGAATGCAGACGGTAGCGAAAACAGAGATCTGCTCCTATCGGTTACCGCCATGCTGCATTACATAGGCTCCGATACACAGGGATTTAATGACGGGCTTCACTATGTGGAAGGCTCAGAGGAACCTGAAAGAATCAAAGAAACCTTTAAATGCATCTTTACCGCTATGGAACAAGAACAACATTATAAGATGATGATAGAAGCATCAATATAAATGTGATAATGCATAAAGCATTAATAACATAAATTTTTCATTACAAGGAGGAAATTTGAATGTCACCATATGAAGGAAAACCTATTGAAGAATGGTCTTCAATAACAAGAAAGTTAGTGGATGAACATCCGCTCTCCCCACAACAAATTGTAGATGTCGTTTTAGAGTCGTGGGAAGGAATCATGAAAACAAAAATTGCTCAAGAGTTGCAGATAGGGGTAGATGTCTTTCCATCTCCCCAAATCATGGGAAATTATCTACACGAGCTGATTCCTGTAATTCTCGCCAAGAAAAACCCTTCTCTTTGGAGAAAAGAACATGATAAGAGTGATAAGGATTTAGTGTATATACCAGATTTGCATTATTCTGTTGAAATCAAAACCTCATCTAATCCGACTAACATATATGGCAATCGTAGTTATGGGCAAGAAAATAGTGATAACAATTCTGGAAAATCCAAAGATGGCTTTTATTTAACTGTTAATTTCGAGAAGTTTGACAGTAAAAAACCTACATTCAAACCTGAAATTAGGAAGATACGCTTTGGATGGATTGATCACAGCGATTGGCACGCCCAAGCTGCTGCAACTGGTCAGCAAGCCTATTTGGATACCACTGCCCGTGATAACAAACTCATGTTGTTATATTCGAAATAGAACTAAAAAGCGAGAGAGAAATCCTGAGTTTCAGTGATTCCTCTCTCGCTTTCATTTTTTAAAATTCCCACTTTTTCTTATACAGTTCAGACCACCAGCCACTTCGTCTGCTTGAAATATCATACTCAGAAAAATATGTTTCCAAATTAGAAACATATACAGATAAGCCTTGCTGAACTTTAGGACTAATGTCTGCAAAATCCAATCTATATTTTGTACAGACACAGAAGTATTGTGATATAAAAATATTCTCTATATCCGGGATTGTAATTTCGGCCTTGATTGCAGTTAATCGTTTGATAATTTCTTCTGTATTCGAAAAGCTTTCTTCTTCAATTCTTTTTGCCATTTCATCATCGAAAGCATCTAAACTAAAATCCTGTCTTTTTTTGCAAATTAGCATAATATCAAGAGCAACGGAGTTTTTGTTAGATGTATGGGCACCAGTTCTGCTTTCAGCGTGTAATGGATATGCTTTCGCCAAAGAAAATCCTGCTTTGTTTATTGCACACAATATAGAAAACCAGCTTGCGATGCTCTTATCATGAAATGAAAATATCAAATACCCGTTATCCTTTAACACTCTACTACACTCAGCAAATACCCTTGTCAATCCATTTTCATAATCTTGTTGTGTTTTATTCCTTGTCGAATTTACAATTATCTCATCGTCTTTGGGGGATAGTGGTGTATCAAAACCCAGTTTACTGGATATAGAACTTAATGAATCCCATGTGTGAAAGAAATCTATCAATTCAGAATACATTACATTTGCACCAAAGGGGGGATCTGTCAAGACAACATTAACGCTTTTATCGGGGATACATGATAGATTACTTGAATCTTGACAAAGAAGGAGCGGCTTGCCAACGTCTAATTCCTCATAGTTATCCACAGATTCTACCTCAACCTTTTCTTTCGAGAACTTTTTTTCAACTTCGATTTTACCATTTTTCAATACGGTTGAAATATCATATACTTCCGAGCAAAATTTCTTGCCGCGAATAATCTTATCTAATGTCTTCACAAAATTTCCTGTTCCTAATTTAGAACCCCATATATTGTTTTCAACGGGCATAGTGATAGGGACATATGCGTGATTGAAAAATATATTGCATATTTTGTAAGCATTTGCTTGATATCTGCAAAACATATTATTCATCTCTAACATACCTGAGAACGAAAGCAACATCCAAAATTGAACCGATTCATCTTTTATGTTATTAATCGCTTTCAAAAGCAGTCCCAAGCTAAGCAGCTGTCTTTTATTAAATAAGTCTTTAAATTTTTTATATCCATGGTTTAGAATTTGATTTGTATTATATCCTACAGGTATATCCTGTTGTGGAATTGGTAACTCCTTTTCCAACTTATCAAATACATCACAGGCCTCTTGATACAATTGCACATCTTGTTCATCCACCTTTTTGTAGTCATGGGATTGACAGTGTGGACAGTAATATTCAAGTGCAATAATTTCAGTTTGTAGAGGATATCCTTCTTCGGCAGTATACTCACTTACAATGTGCTCATCTCCACATTTATCACATTTAAACCTTCCGTGATTTACAAATCCTTTTTGTGGACTTTCGATTTTGTATCCACACTTACAAACAGCCGCTCCCTCTTCCTTGAAATTATGTTTAAACACTTCGCCACACTCTGGGCAAACTAAAGTAAACATATCCTTCTTCAATGCCAAAACAAAATTAGAAAATAGTTTGTGCTCTTTGCATGATGATTCTGTCTTGACCTTTTTCACATGAAAAGCATACATTACATCTGCTGTCTGTCCACATTCAGGGCAGGTTGTATGATAGTAATGCATAATTTCTTCTTTTACCGATTGTTCTAATTTCTTTTGTTCTTTTTTTATTGCCGCAACATTCATTTTGTTAATCAAAGCTTTTGTTACAAATTTAGAGAGTGGTTGCAAATCGCTTCCAATTACTTTTGCATTCAATCTATTTCCTTCAAAAAGTGTAGTGCCACCCCCCATAAAAGGGTCTAAAATCACAAAATCACTTAAGTCAATATTCTCATAACTATCGTAGAAATAATCCCATATATCTTCTTCGTAGGGCAACAGTAACCCCAGTAACATCATTCGGAAATTGCAAGTAATGCGCCTTGCAAAATACTTATGGACAAAGAACACTGGCTTTTTTCTGCTTGCTTCTTTTCTTGCCGCCTCATATATTTTGTCAAATGGAATATCTCGCAATAATGCTGGGTTGTCCATATTAGAAATATTCAATGCCTTTTTTTCGGCATCAAACATATTTATTTGTGTTTCATTCATGTTTTTCGATTCTCCTATTCTAATGCACTTTTCCACTTTTTATCCATTCATCAAGTTCCGATAGCTTGAACTTCCATTGTCTGCCAATTTTATAAGCAGGAATTCCGTTTTCTTTTTTTATCCAATTTCTAATTGTGTCTTGACTCACATCAAGATATTCCGAAGCATATTCAATGCTTACCCATTTATCACTAATGTTTATATCCATCTTAAGACCTCCTATATTCAAGAGATTAGTATAACACATTCAAGCGAAAATTTCAAGTGTTTTGATATGAATACTTATGAATAGGTATTAATAAATAAGAATTAACTAACAGAATTTACAGCGTCATCCATAAGTTTTATTGCTATTCTTATATCCCACCCTTCGGTGTATACCTCGGAATCTCATATCCATCCACACTGCCGTCCAGCCACAGCACCTCAATGCTTCTGTCCGGCTTGACCAGAACCTTGTCAATCACGAATGAAAGGTCATCTGCATCGGAAAGCATCTTCCAGGCACTCATGCTTTCAAAGTTCTCTATGTAGCGTTCAATGGCTGCCAGCCTGTCAGCACTGACCGCATCTGCTGCGAATTCCACTATTGCTGTCCGTATGTCCTTTGCCACAATCTTTTTTCTTGCCACATCGTGCAGGACATAAAACAGCAGCTTGTCATAGATATTCGTGGTCTTGCATTTCACGGCCGAATAGCGGTTACGGCACTGCCATACTGAATTATTGTAGGAAGTGGAATGCCACGGTCTGGGGCCAAATGTCGCACCGCACTTGACGCATATAATTTTGCTACTAAAGAAACCAATACCGCTGTATCTGCGTTTATTCTCCCTTTTCCTGTTCTTAAAGTTTTCCTGCACAAAATCAAAAAGCCACGGGTCGATAATCGGCTCGTGGTTGTTGGAAACATAATATTGTGGCAGTTCGCCTTCATTTTTCTTGACCTTCTTCGTTAGAAAATCTACCGTAAATTCCTTCTGTAAAAGCATATCGCCTTTGTATTTCTCATTTGAAAGCATCCTGCGAACAGTTGCTGCACTCCACACCTCACAGCCACCGGGAGAAGGTATTCCTGCCGCTGTTAAGGCAATTGCAATTGTGTGCGGTGTTAATCCCTGGATGAACATTCGAAATATCTTGCACACGATAACTGCTTCTTCACGATTGACAACTATTTCAAATTTCTCTTTGCCCTTATCCAAGCCGAGAACTCTTGAGTAGGCAAAGCTGCCTTTGCCCTGGGCATATCGTTTTCTGACTGCCCACAGTATGTTCTCTGACATGGAGCGTGATTCTTCCTGTGCCAGTGAGGACATAAGTGTTATGATGAATTCGCCCTTGGAGTCCATTGTCCAAACCTGCTCTTTCTCAAAATACACTCCTATGCCTTTACTCTTCAACTCACGGATTGCTGTCAACGTATCTACCGTATTTCTGCCAAAACGTGATATGGACTTGGTTAGCACCATATCAATCTTACCCGCCATACAATCACTCATCAGCTGTTTGAACTGCTCTCGTCTTTTGGTGCTGCAGCCGCTGATGCCTTCGTCTGCGTAAACACCTACGAACTGCCATCTGGCATGGCTCTTGATGTAATCTGTGTAATATTCCTTCTGTGCCACAATACTGGTCTGCTGTTCTTCCTTGCCCGTAGAAACACGAGCATAGGCAGCAACTCGCTGGATGAGTTTATCCGTTCTTTTAACAGCCGTAAGCTGTGGCAGGTTCTCCACCTTCTTGACAATTTTATCGCTCACCGACCGTCACCCCATCTCCGATTTCTTTTCTGACCTCAACCGACTGAAACGGCGGGTGGTAGTATTCCAGTAATTTATCCCAGACCTTCTGCATTTGTTTTTCTGTGAGTAAGCCGTCGTGGTAAAGACAGCCAAGCAGCATCTTTGCCAGACGGTAATCAACTTCATTTTCAAGCATTGAAAAGACCTCCTATTCCGAGTTTGTAACATACATCACTCTGAAAGGCAGAAAAGTCAAGGGGTATGTGCAAAGACTGGTAGGTCTACACAAATTACAATCGTTATAACATTAAACCTTGCAACGATACCTCTTTGCTATCGTTAATACCGTATGCAAAAACTGCCTGTTTTCACTGCTACCGATGTTGCCATTTTCCTGTTTCCAGGCAAAAAAATAAGACCCTCTTTTACGGGTCATTCTCAAAAAGCCTTATTCTATGGGGTTTTCACACTTGCACCCAATGGTTATCTTGTATCAATCACGCTACTGCTTTCTCTATTGCCGTTCCTATTTTGATACAATTTAACGCATACACGAAAAATGCACCCAACGGGTGCAAATGTAGCCGTTGGGTGCAAATGCTGACTTTGTACATTTTGATGATAAACGAACTTGATTTTTATGCACTTCTCCAAAGCTGTAATATTAGTATTGATAACTTGCAATTCTTGTGATATACTAAGCTCAAAAAGTTGAAACAAACGGTGTTACAACTTTACAGAAACCCACTTTTATGTTATACTTTAGGAGGTATTCACTATGAAAATCGCAGTTATTTGTGCAAACGGCAAGGCAGGACAGCTCATCGTGAAAGAGGCTGTAAACAGAGGATTCGACGTTACCGCAGTTGTCAAGGGTGAGAACAAGTCCGCAGCTCAGAACGCTATCGTGAAAGACCTGTTCGATCTGACAGCGGCTGACCTCGCAGGCTTCGACGCAGTTGTTGACGCATTCGGTGCATGGACTCCCGAAACACTCGATCAGCACTCCACTTCTCTGAAACACATCTGTGATGTTCTTTCGGGAACGGATACAAGACTGTTCGTTGTCGGCGGTGCAGGAAGCCTTTATGTGAATGCCGAGCATACCGCCTGTGTTTCGGACGGTGCTGATTTCCCTGAGATCTTCAAGCCCCTTGCTACTGCTATGGCTAAGGCTCTGGGCGAGCTTCGTGAGCGTAATGATGTCAAGTGGACATACATCAGCCCCGCAGGAGATTTTCAGGCTGACGGTGAACGCACAGGCAAGTATATCCTTGCAGGCGAGGAGCTTACCCTCAATGCTAAGGGCGAAAGCATTATCAGCTATGCAGATTACGCAGTTGCTATGGTTGACGAGATCGAAAAAGGCGGTCACATCGGTCAGCGTATCAGCGTGGTTAGAGAATAAGAAAGAGATGATCATTCGTGCAGATAACAAGTAAATTTACAGCAGCAGTTCATATCCTCACCTGTATCGAAGTTTTCGGCGGTGAGATGAGGGTGACAAGCGATTTCCTTTCCGGCAGTACGGGCGTGAATGCAGTCATAGTCCGCAATGTTCTCGGACAGCTCCGTGAAGCAGGTATCGTAGAAACTCGTCAGGGCAGCGGCGGCGCACACCTTGCCAAGCCCACAAGCGAGATCACGCTGTATGATGTTTACCGGGCTGTAGAATGCACGGACGATGACGGACTCTTCCGCTTCCATGAGAACCCCAATGCAAAATGCCCCGTGGGACGGAATATCCATAAAGTAATGGACAACAGACTCGAAGCGGCTCAGGCAGCTCTTGAAAATGAGCTGAAATTGACTACGCTTGCCGAGATCGTTTCAGATACCCAAAAAATCATAGAGGAGGAAAACACAGATGCCTGATAAGAAGTTCACCGAAATGTCGCCTGAATGGGTACGCAAGCCGAAGAATGTTACTGTAACTGAAGATATAATCGAGATCATCACCGAAAGCGGTACCGATCTCTGGCAAAGGACATATTACGGCTTTTCCAACGACAATGCCCCTGTGTTTCAGGCTCAGACCGATGAAAAGTATTTCTCGTTCATCGTAAGAACGCAGTTTGAGAGCAAAGATCGTTTTGATCAGTGCGGCGTAGCGATGTACCTTGACAGCGACAACTGGTTCAAAGCATCTATCGAATTTGAGGATGAAACAATGCAGCGGCTCGGAAGTGTTGTTACAAATAACGGCTATTCCGATTGGGCTACCACCGATATTCCTGCTGATATTAAGGAAATGTGGTATCGTTTCAGCCGACGTGAAAGCGATTTTTGCATTGAATGCAGCACGGACGGCAAGACTTTCAAGCAAATGCGCATCTTTCATATGTTCGCAGGCGCAGGCAGCATCAAGTTCGGCATATATGCGGCAAGCCCCACGACAGGCTCATTCAAAGCGACTTTTACCGATATGAACGTTACCGAATGCCAATGGGGTACAGACGCTGATTGGAAATAATAACAAGAGTGTGCTGAAAAAACCGGCACACTCTTTCCATAGAAGGTGATATTATGACAGCGAAAGATTATCTCGCATTCTTCGTGGAGCAGATACACTCCACCGTTGTTGCAACCGTTGACAGTGACGGCCTGCCCGTGACCTGCGTGATAGATATGATGTACGCCGACGATAACGGTTTGTATTTCCTGACCGCAAAAGGAAAGAACTTCTATCAGCGGTTAAAGGATAAGGGCTATCTTGCATTGTCCGGCAAAAAGGGCGAGGATACCATGAGCTGTACCGCCGTTTCTGTTCGCGGCAAGGTCAAAGAGATCGGTGCGGATATGCTCCCTCTGCTGTTTGAGAAAAATCCGTATATGCTTGAGATATACCCGACCGAAGAAAGCAGGAAGGCTCTGACCGTCTTTCAGATATATGAAGGCAGCGGAGAGTGGTTCGACATATCAAAGAAACCGATAGAGCGTGACAGTTTCACATTTGGCGGTGCTGAAAGCAAGGCAAGCGGATATTTCGTGACAGATAGCTGTATCGCTTGCGGTTCGTGCCTGACGGATTGTCCGTAACCGCCAACCACACCCATACGTTGATTCGGCACTAAAAAAGCGATAAAATAGTTCCAAAGGGATTTACCCCGAAAGGAGCTGAGAATATGCCAACGATCAGAGAAGTAAAAACCGAGCTTCGTCACAGGGAGTGGGCAGAGCAGATACAGGAATGCCAAAGCAGCGGTATGACCGTAACAGCGTGGTGCAAGGAAAAGGGGATCAGTCAGCACACATACTACTCACGCCTGAATGTGGTGAGAAAAGAACTGCTGAAACGAGCTGGATTGCCCTTGCAGCAGATCGTACCGCTGAGTGTTTCTCAAAGCGTCACCTGCACGACAGCTGCGGTGCAGACACAATGTGTTGCGGACAGCGCTGAACCTGGGAAACCTGAACCGGCTGTCCCACAAAAGATGATCGTCCGTAAAGACGGGATCGAGGTCGAAATGCCAGCAGATATATCCGAGAGGCTTCTGATTACGCTGCTGAGAGGTCTGAAAGAATGCTGAAAGACTTAACTGCTGACAATATCTACATCGTCTGCGGACATACGGATATGCGTAAGTCCATTGACGGACTTGCGGCACTTGTACAGCAGCAGTTTCAGCTTGACCTGTTCGCAAGCAGCGCGTTTCTGTTCTGCGGCAGGCGCAGAGATCGTATGAAGGTGCTTTTATGGGAAGATGACGGCTTTCTGCTGCTGTATAAACGTCTTGAAGACGGGAAATTCTCCTGGCCGTGCAATGAACAGGAGGTCAGGAATATTACCCGTGAACAATTCATCTGGCTCACGCAGGGACTGTCGATCGACCAACCAAAGGCAATCAAAAAAGTAGCCGGCGGTGTGGATATATGCTGACTTTTCCACGATGAAAATATACAGTAATGTGGACAATATTTCTATGCTTCAATGGCACTCTTTTTCTTGAAAGATCGGGCAAATCATGGTATAATTAGAGTATCATGAATCGTCCGGAAATTCAGGGAAAGGAGTGCTTTTGCTATGACATACGAAGAACTGAAAGCAGCATATGAAGCCGCTGTGCAGAAGTGCTCTGAGCTTGAAAAAGAAAATGATGAGCTGAAAAAATCGAACGAAGATCAAGCTCTTCACATCGAGCATCTGGAAGAACAGATACTCAAACGGAACAAGATGCTCTTCGGACAGAAAAGCGAGAAATCGAAATTCATCTGCAACGGACAAATGGATCTGGATGGTAATGTGTTCAACGAAGCGGAAGAATTGTCAAATCTTTCTGCCGCTGAGCCTACCGAGGATTCCATCACAAAAAAATCAAAGAAAACCGGAAAGCATCGGGGAAGAAATGAACTGCGTGGTGATCTTGAAACGAAAGAGATCGTGCATATGCTCCCCGAAGATCAGAGAAAATGTGCGGTCTGCGACAGTAAGCTCGTGCCGTTTTCAAAAGAATACATCACCACACGGCTCTGCATGATCCCTGCGAAGATCTTTAAGATTACATACTTTCGTGAGGTCTACAAATGTGAACACTGCGATAAGCACGGAGATAAGGCGAATATTGTGAAGGCTCCGAATCTGACTCCTGCGCCTGTCATTCCGAGAGGTCTGCCGGAAGCAGAGCTGATCGCATATATCGCTGAGGCGAAATATCTGCTTGGCGAACCGCTTTACCGTATGGAACAGCACTTCAAGATGCAGGGCATCTACCTGAACCGCACATCACTTGCAAACTGGATCATCAAAAGTTCAGAATGGCTTATACCTGTTGTGAAGCACTTCTGGAAGTATGCTTCCCTCGAACCCGTCCTGAACGCTGATGAGACTACGCTGTGTGTCCTGAAAATACAGGGAAAGCTTGTGAAAAAGCTGGGACAGATGTGGGTGGTCTGCACAGGAGCGTCAGCAAAGCTTCTGATCGCGATCTATACCTATCGGGACAGCCGTTCAAAGGTGACTGCGGAGGAACTTCTCGGCAGTTATGACGATATCGTGCAGACCGATGGGCTGGGGTCTTATGGTTCGGGAGAATATCTGCACGCAGGCTGCTGGTCGCACACTCGCCGCAAGTTTGTGGACAGCATACCTGAAAATGATAAAAACAGCAAAGCGGCAAAAGCTGTCGAGATCATCGACAGAGCATTTGCTTTGGAGCGTGAGGCAAGAAAAGCAAACTACTCGCCGGAAAAGCTCCTGAAAATGCGGCAAAAAGAGGTAAAACCGATCATTGAGGAGTTCTACAGCTTCATCGGAACACTCAGACCGAGCAAAGGTTCGCACCTTGGCGCGGCGGTCACCTATGCCCTGAATCAGAAAGACAAGCTCCTTCTGTTTTTAGATCATCCCGAAGTGGAAATGACAAATAATCTTGCAGAACGCACCGTTAAGACTTTTGTGATCGACCGTAAGAATTTTCTCTTTTCTGCGACGGATAAGGGTGCAGATGCGAGCGCTCTCTTCATGAACGTGATCGAAACAGCCAAGCGAAACGGTCTGAATGTTTTTGGCTATCTCTCGTATCTGATGCTGGTTCTTCCTTCGTGGGGCAAAACGCCCTCAGACGAACAGCTTGACAGCATCATGCCGTGGAGTGCCGCGCTGCCTGAAACTTGTCATAGAACGTATCATCAGATCGTTGAAAACGAGGCTGTTGTTGAGTAACAGCTTCTCATTCACAGTATTTCATAGTAACTGGCAGTATTTCACGCACAGTAATTCACAGCGGCTCACAGTAATTCATTGTGATGAACCGAATACAGGATTTGAGCCGAGGTTGATCTCGGCTTATTTTTTTGCCCGCTGGTATGGTTGGCGGTTACCATTCTGTGCCGTTTTTTTGTTGTGAACGTGCATTTTCTCGTTGTAACTGGCTAAAAAAGCGGATACATCTTATGCATCCGCTTTTTATCTCTGTTATACTAAAACATTTTCTTTGACATATATCAGCTTTTAGTCCATATCCGAAAAAGCACATGATTTCTGAAATTTGGAATTATATGCTTTTCTCTATTAGGTGATGACATTCACAATTTATCGAGATTAGTTTTATTTTTGAGCGTCCATTGCAATAACTTCATCAATTGTATTTTGGAGTGTGTTAAGATTGTCGTCATCATCAATGCCGCCCATAAGTGCTTCGCCCACGATATTGCCGTTTCTGTCAATGACATACGTTGTCGGGAACGCAGTGACACCCAGTGCAAATTTTCCGGCATCGCTGTCAGAATCAAAATAGATGTTCCGATATTTCGCTCCCTTTGTTTCCAGAATTTGTTTTGCCGTCGCAATATTCTGCTCGTCACCGTCAAGTGCACCGACATTTACACCAAGCACTTCACCGCCCTGTTCTTTGATGCGATCATTCAGGGCATTCATTTCACTGAGCTCCTCCACACAGGGTTTGCATTCGTTGAACCAGAAATTCACCACTGTCACAGCATTCTCTGCGAAAACACTGCTGTCCACCTTGTTTCCGTCCAGATCTTTTCCCTCAAACTGCGGGAATGCAGTGCCAGATGCATCGCTGGTCTGCTCCTCAGAAGAATCCGTCGGAAGTGCTGCGATCTCCTCTTCAATTTTGCGGATCTGTTCTGCATCTGATTTCAGCGTTTTATATTCTGCATCAGTAAACTGATCTTTTGCACCGTCTACAGCAGCCATCAGCACATCGCCGTAGTTCGAACCCAGCGTGTCCTCTGTGACATTTTTGCTCATAGATGCAAACACCTTTTCCCACAGATCATTGTTTTTCGCCATGATCGCATTTTCTTCATCCAAAAGTTCCTGTGAAGATTTTCCGGATGTTTCTGCTTCGCCGGATACTTCACTGGACACGCTTGAAGAAGTGTCCTTTACCGTACTGCCGCATCCGCTGAGCGGGACAGAAAGTGCCAGACAAGCTGCCAACATCATCATCAGATTCTTTTTCATTTTCATTTTTTAAGCTCCTTTTTTTCTGTTGAAATTTCTTTTGCCTTTGATAGATCTCCAAAACCATATTGATAACATATGGCATGGGTCGGACAGGATTTCATACACATGCCGCAGCGGATACACTCGGCATGGTTGGGCTGTCTGGTGACATCGACATCCATTTTGCATGCCTTTGCACAAGCTCCGCAGGATACGCATTTGTCTTTGTCCACCTTCATCTGAAAAAGCGATACCCGATTCAAAAGTGCATAAAATGCTCCCAGCGGACACAGCCATTTGCAGAACGGGCGGTAGAAAAACACACTGCCAAGTATCACAGCCAGCAGGACAAATGCTTTCCATGAAAAAAGTGTACCAAGTGCCGTGCGGATTCCTTCATTGGTGATCGACAACGGAATCGCACCTTCCAGCACACCTTGCGGACAAAGGTATTTGCAGAAGAACGGATCCCCCATTCCCAGCTCATTGACGACTACCATCGGGAGAAGAATCACCATCACCAGCAAAATACCATATTTCAGATAACGCAACGGTTTCAGCTTTTGGGTAGAGAGCTTTGGCGACGGGATCTTATGCAAAAGCTCCTGAAACCAGCCGAACGGACACAGAAATCCACAGATAAATCTCCCCAGCAAAACACCAAGCAATATCAATATTCCGGTGACATAGTAAGAAAACTTGAATTTCGACGACCCTACAACTGCCTGAAATGCCCCGATGGGACAAGAGCCTGCTGCTCCCGGACAAGAATAGCAATTCAATCCCGGCACACAGGCGTACTTTTCCTTTCCCCGATTCAGAGAACCATTCAAAAAATTTGGAAGATGAATGTTTGTCAGAAGAGTTGCCACTGCCTGAATCCAACCTCGAAATCGTGCAAAAAAATGCACTTTCTTTTTGTTACGCTGTTTTATCTTAGCCAATTCCAACACACTCCATACACAATCGAATTGCCTTTGAAAAAACTGTTTGTGCTTCGTCACGCCAGATGCCAAAGACGAGCATTGCAATTCCAATGAGCAAAAGAAGCACTTGCACAGCTGCTTTTTTTAATGCCATTTGTTTCCCTCCTGTGATTTGATGATACCAGTATACACCATACAGTATAAAATCTGCGTTAAGAGAAAAATAACACAAATTCTATTTGCATATGTTATAATAAAGAAAAAATATAAGGAGCTTACTATGAGACTTTTGGTAGTAGAAGACGAACAGTCCTTGCAAGAGGACATCAAAAAAAAATTGCAGCATTCAGGATATGAAGTAGATGCTTGTGGCGATGGAGAAACAGCTTCAGAATATTTAGCAGTTGAATATTATGATTTGGTATTATTAGACTTGAATCTTCCTAAGATAGATGGAATGACGCTTCTCCGTAATTTTCGGGAAGAAAATCAAGAAACACCCGTATTGATTTTATCGGCACGAAGTGAAATCAATGACAAAGTAGAGGGGTTGGATGCAGGTGCAAATGATTATCTTTCAAAACCATTTCATCTTGCAGAATTGGAGGCAAGAATTCGCAGCCTTACACGAAGACAGTTTATTCAGCGAGATGTTTGTCTGCAATGCGGCAAAATTACATATGATACCAAAAGCCGTATTGCAGTAGTAGACGGCATTGCAATTAATCTGACACGTAAAGAAACCGGTGTATTGGAATATCTGATGTTGCATCAGGGCAGACCCATAAGTCAAGAAGAACTTATTGAACATGTGTGGGACAGCAGTGTTGATAGTTTCAGCAATTCGATTCGTGTTCACATTTCTTCACTTCGAAAGAAACTTCGTTCAGTTCTTGGTTATGATCCTATCAGGAACCGAATTGGAGAGGGATACGAGATAGAAGGAGAATCCAAATGAAGCGAATGAAACGTCTTTCTTTTCAATGGAGAATTACATTGCTGACTGCGATTTTAATTGCCGGAACTTGTATTTGTTTAAATCTTCTGCTTTATCGTTCCGGTACTGTCAGCATGGATTCGCTGAACGGTTTCGTCATGAAATATGACACCGGAAACTCTGATGTTGTGAAAATTGAATTCGATGATCAGCAGATGTCTGCATTTCTCCGTCAGTTTTCTCAGGAAGTTTACGATGCTAAGGCAGCTTTTGGAAAAAAGGGCTGGTGTATTACAGCCATAGTCACACTATTGAGTGCGGCAATTGCATATTTTGTAAGTGGCAGAGCCCTCAAACCATTGAAAAAATTTTCACAGCAAACGGAAAATATCGATCAGGACAATCTTACCAGCACACGTCTTGATGAAAATACAGCAGCAGAATTTCAGCAGTTGAGTTGTTCAGTGAATCATATGCTTGACCGACTTGCATTGTCGTTTGATTTACAGCGTCAGTTTGCAGGAAATGCTGCACATGAATTGCGAACACCATTGGCAATGATGCAGACGAAATTAGAGCTGTTTACTGAAGAACATTCTGATGTTGATGCAGAAACCTCAAAGCTGGTGCAATTTCAAATCGATCAGGTAGACCGTTTGACTTCCCTTGTTCGTACGCTTCTGGAAATGAGCAATTTGCAGTCTGTTTCCCGTTCTGATGAAATTGAGTTAGCACCACTAATTGATGAGATTCTGACAGATCTTACCACACTTGCCGAACAAAAAAACATTACATTACATCAAAATTGTGAAGATGTTCACATGATTGGCAGTGATACGCTGATTTATAGATTGCTATTTAATCTGATTGAAAATGCAATTAAATACAATCATTCAGGCGGCGGTGTGACCGTTTCTATGCAACAAGAAAATCAGCAGGTTTTGCTGCATATTGCAGACACAGGCTGTGGAATTCCGGAAAAATACAGGGAAAGCATTTTTCAGCCTTTTTTTCGTGTAGATAAGTCAAGAAGCAGACAGATGGGCGGTGTTGGTTTGGGGCTTGCCCTTGTAAGAGAAATTGCAGTACTGCATGGAGGAAGTGTGTACGTGGAATCTGGTTCAAAAGATGGAACGACTTTTGCCGTGAAATTGCCATTGAATGGAGAAAAAACAGAATAATGGTTCGTATTTTTGTGTAATGAAACAAAATTGCTACCATAATAGAACAAGCCTCTGCCAAATTTCGCTTCAGCAGAGGCTTATTTTCATAGTTACAAAAATAAATTTAGAAATAAGGTTTCAATTTAATTTAAAAATCCCAGCAAACTTAAAAAAAGCTATAAACATATATTTACTCCTTTATCCACATAGCTGGTCGAATGCCATAACTATAATTTACATAATCGTTTCTGAAATCGCCATTATCATATCTGACGAAACAAACATATACAAATTCTTTAAGAATGATCCATTCAATATGCTTTTCATTCCAATTACCTAAAATTATTTGTCTTTTACTCATATTTTTATTTTCTCCTCCTTTACTATCATTAGAAGTATGCTGTGATAATAATATTGAGAACTTGTCTTCACAAGAAAAATATGGTATAATAGAAGAGCAATGAGATATACAAGTGATATGACAGATAGTCAATGGGAAATAATAAAGCCGATATTACAGGAAGCAAAATACAGAAGCTTGGAAGAAAAACGAGAACAGATAAATGCAGTATTTTACTTGGTGAAAACAGGCTGTCAATGGAGGAACTTGCCAAAAGATTTTCCTAAGTGGAAGACTGTATATAGCTTCTATAGAAGGGCATGTCTGAATGGAATATGGGATAAAATACAAAAAGCACTGGTCAAAAAAGTTCGTTTGGCAAAAGGTAAAAAAGAAACTCCAAGCTATGCTTTGATTGATTCACAAAGTGCTAAAACAGTATCATCAAATGAAAAACGTGGATATGATGGAGGAAAAAACGAAAGGAAGAAAAAGACACATAGTAACAGATACAATGGGAAATCTGCTTTGTGTGCACGTTCATGCCGGCAACATTCACGATACCAAGGGAGGAGTATATACTCTTGAAAAAGCTTTATATCATTATCCCACACTTATTGGAGTTTGTGCCGATCAAGGATACAGAGGTACTTTTAAAAACACGTTTGAGATTTTTCACAATATAAAAGTTGATATTTTTCCGCGAATAAAAAATGAATTTGAAATTCAGCCTGTTCGTTGGGTAGTTGAACGAACATTTGGTTGGATGACTTGATCTAGGCGTTTGTCAAAGGACTATGAAATTAAAAATTTTTACCAAGAAAATATTTGTATCATTTCCAATTTACAAACCCTGTTGCGTAGATTTTAGCTTGTGAAGACAGTTTCTCATGCCTTATGCCCTCCAACCTGTTCATTTCGTTCTATGGTCATCGCACCTTCCCGAAAATTCATGCCTTTCAAGATTGCATTTTTTCCGTAGCGGTCCTTGATACTCAGGATCGCTTCCTGCAACTGGTGCTCTTTCTTCAAGGACTCTTGCTCCTGTTTTCGCTTTTGTTCCTGTGCTTCCACATCATCAAACAGGCTGTACTGCATCACTTCTTCCTGCACTTCGCCCTCTGGAATTACATGATTCGCCGTGATGCTCATTCTCCGCACCTGCAATTCCGGATCAACGATCCGGTCGTAGAGAGAAAGCACTTTTTCCATGATGCGTTTGGTAGAAGAAGTCTGCTTTCCGAGGTTCACCGAACCGTGTGCAGCTTTGGGGACTTTCTTGCCGTAGCGTTCTTTTTTCAGTTCACCTTGATAAGTTTCCGGGATTCCGGTGTGATCGTATCCCACCATCAAAACGATCTGATCTGCAACCATTTTCTTTCGCACCAGATCCAGCACCAGCAGCTCGGTCATTTCCCGAACGATCAGCCGTCCCTTCTCAAAGTCGTAGGGACAAGGGAGAACCTGTCCCTGACTGATGCTATGCCCTTTGGGTCGATAGCTTTTGATTGCCTGCATGGTACAATTTTCATACCCCCAGGCATGGTCGATCAGCAGTTCCGCAGCCACGCCAAACATCCGGAACAGCAGGTCTTCTCCATGCTCTGAAAAACGTGCCAGATCGCCCATGGTAAAGATCTGCATCTTTTCCAATCGCCTGGCATAGCCGCTGCCAATTCTCCAGAAGTCGGTCAGTGGGATATGACTCCACAGCTTTTCCCGGTAGGACATTTCGTCTAGTTCAGCGATTCGTACCCCATTCTCATCCGCAGGAATTTTCTTTGCAACGATATCCATGGCGATCTTAGCGAGGTACAGATTGGTTCCAATGCCGGCAGTCGCTGTAATGCCTGTTTCTTTCAGTACTTCCCGGATCATTTTTCTCGCCAGTTCCTGCGGTGTGCGGTGATAGGTTTTCAAGTAACCTGTTGCATCGATAAAGACCTCATCAATGGAATACACATGAATATCTTCCGGTGCAATGTACCGCAAGTAGATCTCATAGATCTTTGTACTGATCTCCATATAGTGTGCCATCTGCGGCGGAGCAATGACAAAATCCAACTGCAAGGACGGATTCTGACCGAGTTCCGAAGCGAGACAGGATTTTCCCGTAAATTCGTGATTTGGCAGCCTTTGCAGACGCTGTGCATTGACTCGTCTCACGGTTTCAATTACCTCAAACAGCCTCGCTCTGCCCGGAATGCCATACTGCTTTAATGCAGGCGTGACCGCAAGGCAGATCGTCTTTTCCGTTCGGCCGGCATCTGCTACTACCAGATTGGTATTCAGCGGGTCAAGTCCTCGTTCCACGCACTCCACAGAGGCATAAAAACTTTTCAGATCAATGCAAATGTACGCTGCCATCGTGACACCTCTATTCCTCTGATTTCCTTACTAGTAGTATATCATATTTTGCCAAAAGATACAAGGAAAGCCCTGCATTTCTGCAAGGCTTTCCCGTTATGGAGCAGTCTTTATTTCACTGCTTCATATAAAACGCACACTCGTATCCATCTGCACGTAAAAGCAGACCTTCTGCCCATTCCGGCGTTTGTCCCATCAACTCACAAACCTGTTCCACAGAAACATCCGGCGTGCATTCTATGATAACTTCATCATGTACATGACCGACGATCTCCATGCCCTGCATGTTCTGCATCGCATATAGGAGCAGGTCTCTTGCCACACCCTGTGTGATGTTCTCCACAAGCTTTGCTCCGTAGGTCTTTAACCGGTTCCATTTGTGGCTGTTGTCTATGCCCTCGTAAGTGATGATATTCTTGCCGTTGTCATCTTTCTCAACCTTTGGTCTTACGTAAGCAAGCCGGCGTCTGGAGGGTAATTCGATAAAGAAGATACCGGATTCATATGAGAAACGTAACTTACCGCAGGTCATGCCGCACTGGTCTGTGATGACCTTTTCTGCTGCACGCTGTACATCACCCCAGAACTTTACAATATTGGGAGAAGAGCTTCTCCAATCGTCTACCAGTTTGAACAGATCATCGTCAGAAAGCTTTAATTCCATGCCGCCCATTGCCTTGATCGCACCAATGGAACCGCCGTAACCGCAAGCTAACTCTGCTATTTTTCCCTTTTGCCGCAGATGTCCGTTTGTACCGTTTTTCTCCACTGGGACACCGAACATTTTCGACGCTGATGCACAGTAGATGTCCTCACCGTTGGCAAATGCCTGCATTCGCCACTTCTCATCTGCCAGCCATACAAGGACTCTTGCTTCTATGGCGGAGAAGTCTGCGACCACGTATTTCTTTCCTTCCGGCGGGATGAATGCTGTGCGGATGAGCTGGGAAAGCACATCCGGAACGTCATCATAATTTTCCTTTATGGTATCAAATTCACCGGTCCTGATCTGTTCCTTCAGCTCCGCTAAGTCGTCCAGATGATTCTGCGGCAGGTTCTGCAGCTGGATCAGCCGTCCCGCAAATCTGCCGGTGCGGTTGGCACCATAGAAGCTGAACATTCCTCTTGTACGACCATCTGCACAAACAACACGAAGCATCGTGGTATATTTCTGAACGGAAGACCTGGAAAGCTGCTGATATAGGCGAAGCACTTCCTGTACTTTCTCCGGAGCTGATCCGGAAATTTTCTGCATGAACTTTTTGTCCAGTGTATCCGTTTCCATGCCCCTGCACATCAGCCATTCTTTCATTTGCACCGGAGAGTTGGGATTGTCCAGTCCGGTAAGCTCTTTGAGCTTCGGCAGAAGTGCTTTCTTTACCTGTCCGTCCAGTTCAACTGCTTTTTTCGCAAACGATGTATCCACCAGAATGCCCCGGTCATTGATTTCCTGATCGATGTAGAACTCCTCCCACACAAATTCCGGTACCGGAAATTCGGAGAGATACCGCTGTATTTTCAGTTCCACTTCCACATCACGCCGGTTGTATGCCTTGAATTTTTCCCACTTCTTAGGAGCATCCGATTTATCATGAAATAAAATACTTCCATCCGCTTCCTGGTGCAGTGTGCAGAAGAATCGGATCAACTCCTTGCCCTCTGCCATCTTCTTTTCTTTTAGCCGGAGAAGTCTTCCCATGTCGTCCAGTGAGGACAGCATACCGAGGTAACGGCAGTGTATCATGTCACACTGCCATGATACCGGATCCAGATAGCTGCCTGTGGAGTCCTTGAAGTCAAGCATCTCCGGATACTTTCTGCGTAGATATACAGAGAGGCAGATGCGTTCAAAATTGACATGGAACGCCTTTTTGATGACAGTCTTGTCTGTGAGTGCATTCCGAACATCGTCCGGCAATGTTTCACCGTTGGCAATGTCACAGGTTGCTACCGGACCATTGTCCACAGCGTAAGAGATCAGCAGCAAGTCGAAACACTCCGACTCTGCATAACGGTATACACCGCAGTCTTTGATATTCTCGTCAGATGCCGTTTCAATATCTATGGTGATCTGTTTCATTTTTTTATGCTCCTTTCCTGGCGGAAACCCTTCTTGGTCTCCCGATCCACACAAATGTTTTTCTTGAGATGTACACGAACTGTATCATCGACCTCTATCCGATCGACCGTGTCTTCCAGAAAGCCGAGTACGTCCTCGTTTCGGTTTTCCATAACATATTCTGTAAATCTGTCACGGATCCGGTCAATGTCCTCCGCTTTAAACACCTTTTTGGCAGCCTCGTATTCACTGATCCGACGGTCGATCTTTGCCATCCGCTTATCCAGTTTTTTGATCTTGTCGACGATGGATTTTGTACCATCTCCGTTCTCAGCGATATCCATCAGATTGCTGCACCGTTTTTCTGCATTTTCCTTATCACTCCGCAGTACCTCTATCTGCAGGTCGATCACACGTTCCTGTATCTTGCCGTATGCGTTGAGCTTATCGACAAGCTCCTCATAATTCTCAGGAGAGAAGATACATGCCCGGAGTCCGTTGATGACCATATCGTCCAGATACTTTTCGTTTACGGTCTTTACCGCAGGGCAGCTGCAGCTGAACCGGTACTGTTTGACAAGGTCGTTGTTTTTGTTGGTCCTGCTGTACTGCACATGACCGCTGAGCTTTTTGCCGCATTTTCCGCAGAAGACCTTTCCGTTAAACGGATAATAATTCTTGCCGTTGTAGTTGCAGATCCGGTTCTTGTTGTCATGGAGCCGCTCCTGCACCTTGTCAAACAGTTCCTCGCTTACGATCGGCTCTATTGCTCCGTGTACCTGATAGTAGTCCTCTTTTTGCTGATGGCTGTTCCGCATCCCACGGAAATCTTTGGATGCCCGTTTGTTCCAGAAGTATGTGCCGCAGTACTTTTCATTCTCCAAAATCGTTTTAATGGAGGTGCTTTTAAAATTACCACCCTTCACAGTTGTGAAACCGTTGTCATCGAGCCATTGAGCGATCTGCTTGTAACTCATGCCAGCCGCATACATCTCAAACATCTTTCGGACTGCCGGTGCCTTGGCTTCATCAATATAGAGCTTCTTATCCGAACCAACTGTATACCCGTATGGCGGAAGTCCGCCGTTATGAAGCATTTGTTCTGCGTTGACCCGAAGCCCCTTCATTGTTTCCTTGCTCAATCTTCGGGAGTATTTTTCAGCAGAGGCGGCTTCATCAAGGATCTCTGACATACAATCCTCATCCATAGAATTCAGCCCGTCTGTGGTAACAACAGCGATACCTTTGCATTTCAGGGTATAGATATCATTCAGCTGATTGCGGACATTTCTGTGAAGGCGGTCAAGGTGATGAAGCAGCACGCAGGTCACTTCCGGATGCTTCTCCAGATATTCCATCATTTGCTGATAGCCCGTTCTGTTTTGCACAGAAGTACCGCTCTTCGCCAGATCATGAAAGGCTTCCACAATTTTTAAGTGGTTTTTCTTTGCGTAATCTTTGATCGCCTGTTCCTGCGCACACATGCTGTTGTTGTCCACCTGATTCAGAGAACTGATCCTGCGGTACGTCACAGCGAGCCGGGAATGTGCAGATCGATCCATCGTCATAGCGATCATTCCTTTCTCAAAAAACATCTTATCTATATTAAGCTGAAGGTGCTTTACCGCACCCTTCAGACAAAATATGCTTCATCCATTTCTTCCGGTTTTTCTGCTGTTTCTACGTAAATTCTGTAGAGCAGCTTTATCACGCTTTCGGGCAGTTCTGCCCCTGATTTATCTAATACGGTTTCCATGCCGGTATAGACATGGCAGCCGTTTTTGTAATTTGTATGTTTTAGGAAATTTCTATCAAATACGAATTCCTTTGCCTTCATGCTTCATCTAACCCTTCATAATGTGTTAAAACAAATTCCAGTGTCATACAATCGTCATCTCCCGTTCCCTCGTCCGGCAGGATGATCTCATAACAGTTTACCAGCGTCCCGTTAAACCGCTTCCGATTTTTCAGGGCATTTTTCTTACGCCGAAGCAGATAGCCGGCTGCATCCAATTCTTTTACTACCAGATCAGTGTTGGAAGCCCCGTATTCTGACAAGATTCGTAGACACAGCTCATCTATGAATGCGACTGTATGATTGGCTTCATTCTTCTTGATGCCCTCCTGGTACGGGTGCATTGCAGCATAGGTCACCAGATGCTGATAGTACTTGTCAGCGACATTCGTTTTCTCACGGATCGATTCATGGTTCTCTGTCAGAATGGCTGTGATCCCTTCCACGTCCATCGCTACGCCATGATCAGAAAGGACCCTTGCTGCCAGAAGGAGCAGTGCATATTCATTGATCAGCCGTTCGGTAAGATCAAAATGTTCTGTTTCTGCAATGGCATCCCTCATAGCGGTTCTGCATTCCTCGTACTTTGCCTGAATGGTTTCAGGTTCTGCTTCCAGTAAGTATTCAGACAGCCTCTTTCCCAGAATGCCGTACTGTTTTCCGCAAAAGTCATGGATTTTTTCGCTGTGCTCCCGGCTGTCAGTAAATGCCAGTTCAAAGCTGAGCAGACGTGCATCCAAGCCCTTGTTGTGCATGTGTGCATCGGTCAGAAGCCGGCACTCCGAAGACGTGATCATGATCAGCTTCCAGGTATCCGGTTCCCGCAGGTCAGCATTGGTATTACAGCGGCTTTTATCTTGTTCCAGCGTCACTGTATAAAACAGATTTTCCATGTTCACACCTGACGATACAGTCGCTTCATCAAAAATCTGAGGTATCCCAAATTTTTGAGCAAAATTTCTGACGATGGCATTTAACGTACCGAAAAAAGGAATATAGATCTTCTTGTCATTCGGGTTCGTGAACACCGAAGCCATCAATGCTTGTGCAGTGCTCTTTCCAGTTGTTGTCCTGCCGTAAAAGGAAATAATAAATGACTGTAATGCCATGCCGCACTGTATGCTGAGATACGCCAGAAAAAGGGAAGCACAGCTGCAGCAAAGAGCAAACATGACAGCAGTGTTGGTGAGCAGCCGGTTCAATCCTTCTGTGTACACCTCCATGGGAACAGCTTTTGTGTACTGCAAGATCTTCGCTCCTTCTTCATATGCTATAAATTGCAATTTTTCCTCTTTCATCATAAATCCCATACCGCAGTACTGTTCCTCGATTTCCAGCTTTGTGATACAGCGGAACAGGTATCGGCTGAAAGCATCTGCATGATCAAAGTTGAAAATGAGACCGTATTTCGAAATTTTCGTGACTTCCTTGGGATACAGCAGGTCATAATCTACATCGACAAGACTGCCGTTGACGCTGAGGCGTACATGGTACTCGTTGTATTTATCTCGATAAGTGGAGTCCACCAGAAACCAGTTGGACAGCCAGACCAAACCGGCAAAGCGGGTGGAGTGAACTGCAAGCAAAAGGAACTTGTTCGGTACCGGAATGACAGGGTAGCAGTTTTCTTTGTATTGCAGCTGCTGCAGCTGATCAGATGAAAGCGACTTCATGCCGAACGTTTCCATGCTGTTTAGGATCTGTTCCCACTCTTCCGCTGACATCTCTTTCCGAGTCCCGGCGGTACGTGATAGTTTTCGTACACCCATAAAATTTCTCCTTTCCATTTTTTCACAAAAACTGCCGCAGCCCCGGCGTGGAGCTGCGGCAGCAATGAATTATTTGAAAAAATCCGTTAGGTTAGAGGGTGATGATCGCAGCTAGATTGCCGTCCTGATCTTCTTGTAGTTGCTCCAGCCGTTCGCAACGGGTAGAGGCATTTTCTGGAAAATCAATGCCTTTGGCTAAAGCTACGATGCGGTTTACCAAGTCAGTGTTATAAAGCACACCGCCCTTCCCAACAGCGAATGCGTTGGGGGCACCTTCTTCTACATGGACAATTGCAATCTTGTCTTTACCAAGGAGGATCTTCACACAGGACGGCTCCTCCAGTGCTGTGCAAAGTTCCTTATTTAACTTCAATCTTTTGCATCCTTGGGTACATATGATAGAAATGCACCCAGTTTGCCTAGCATCAGCGACCACCTCACTGAATTCACCCATATCGATGTAGCGTTCGTTATCATTGGTGATTTTTGCATACTTCTTTCCGGTTAACCCATTAACATATCTTGCCATATAAAAAATCTCCTTTAGTAAATAGTTTTTTTGAAATATGAAATACTGCTTTTTACATGTACATCACCCCTTTCTGCTATAACAATTATCACATTCTACGCCGCCATTGCCTATCCCAAATTTTCGTGGAAATTTTGCCGAACAAATGGCGGCTCCATCACCTCCTTTGCTACACACTATTATCTCATTCTGCACCACCATTGTCTAATGCAAGTTTTTGCGAATTTCTTACCGAACGAATGGTATGTCTCCTAACGCTGATTTATCAAAGTGGCTTAATACCCGTGCAGCAGCATAAACAGCACACAGATTTTTGTTCTTATGGAGTTCAGCAACTTTTGCATCGTAATCTGCCTTATCTGTGCATTCAACCAGAATGATCTTTTTTACAAACAGATAGGTACGGTATACCAGTAAAACTTCGTCCGTTTTCAAATGATCGAAGATATTTTCTGTTGACTTAGCACATTTTTTAAGCGCCTTTGCATAATCAAGCCACTGATTTATAAGGTCAGCCACATCATTCATCATTGCAAAAGGAATCCTCTTAACACTTTTGTATTTCACCAAGTCGAAACAAAGACGCATTTTTTCTCTTACCGTCTTTTCACAGCATCTGCACTGAAGATCATCTGATAGATCCGTTATGTCCACGGATATTGCATTGATCGATCTAAAGTAACGAGATTTGATTTCCTTTTTTACCTCCTTAAAATCGCCATCTTCCAATTTTTTCATTAACACGCTGCAGCGTTTTTCTCTTCGCCTCCTGTTCTCAAAAGTATCTTCCCGATTTGACAAATTGTAGATTTTTTTGAGATCAATAGGCATTTCCTTAAGTACTGGCAGTTCAACCTCCGGATCAAACTCGTTCTTTTCTGCATTTGCCATTAGACAATAAACCTCGTTGTGTAATATGGCGAATCTTTCTTCAATTGCCTGCTTTTTTTCCATGATAGGAACCTCCTTATTTCTGCATTGATTGAAATGCGTATATAAGGAACTGTTCCATCCGGAACTTCTCAAGGAGTTTCCATAGTTTATTCACGGATAATACAAAAAGTAAAGAAGCCATCAGTTCTTCATAGCAAAAAAAATCCCAGCCACAAAATGAAATTGTGACTGGGATTTTTATGTTCATTTGGACTTGTTTTATGATCAGTACTCTTCCGCCAACAGCATGGTGCAGTGCTCTCCATCATCAATGATGTACACCTTTGCTGTGACCGGCTTTTCTGCCTCCGCAATGTACGTCATTTCAAACTGCGGCTGCTCCGAGGTATGGTGCACGATCTGCAAACCGTTCTCCTCGCTAAGCCGAAACACCTGCAGGTAGTCTTTCGGATGGGGCATATTGTCCACTGCATTCCAAAGAAACATTTGCAAGTACAGCGGTATTTCCGCATCCACGCCTCGTGTCAGGTATCTGCCTTTTGATTTTTCAAACATATTCTTTGCTCCTTTACTTTGGAATCAAACATCTCGTACAGCTCGCCTCGCCGCATGGGAATGGTCTCCGTCAACTCCACTACGCCAAACCCCATATCCAGCACAATGTCAAAGTCATAGGGTCGCACATGAATTGCCTTTACAAACTGCTGAATGAACGTGCGGAACTCTTCGGTGTTTCTTTTTAGCTCTTTCCACTGGGTATGCAGGTACGCCACATCTTCATAGGCGATAGGTTCCAGCAGCTTTAGCTCATGCAGTCTGGTTTCCAGTTTTGCTTTCTCGTTTTCCAGCTGCTCTGCTCGCTGGAGCAAGTCATCTGTGAAAATGCCTTTTTCGATTGCCCTTGTGATGTTGGCAAGGCTGTCCTGCACTTCGGTATACTGTGCAGAAATCCCCTCATAGTTGGCATCGAAATTGTGATTGAATTTCTGCACTTGTTGATTCACCTTAGCAACAGCACGCCTTAGATTTTTCGATTTCAGCCTTTCGCCGATCAGCACATCAATGTACGCATCCAGGTAGTCCTTATTCAGTTCCTTGTTATTGCAAGCTGCACGATGCGTATTGCATCTGTAGGTAGCAAGCCGTGTCTTACTCCTGCCGCTGAATCGAAGATTCCCGATCATCCGCTTGCCGCAGACATCGCAGACCAGTTTTCCAGTCAGCAGGTAAAACTCCTTGCTGTGATAGCGTCCTGTGTTTCGCCTGTTCTTCGCCTTAATTCGCTGCACCTGTGCAAACAGCTTTTTCCCGATGATTGTAGGACAACCGCCCTCAATGCGGATGTAGCTTTCCTTTTGAGCGTGATTATTTCGTTTCCCGTCTGTTCTTGCCGCTGCCTTATTGAACACAAAAACGCCGGTGTACTTCTCATTGCTGAGCATCTCATATAAACTGTTCTTCCCGAATATTTTGCCTCGTTTTGTCTTGTATCCATGGGCATTCAAATAATCAATGATAGTTGTGTATCCGTAGCCGTCTGCAAACATCTGAAAGATGATTCTTACCGCTTGTGCTTCCGATTCATTGATGACCAGATGTCGGTTTTCATCCAGATCGTATCCCAGTGGTGGACAGCCGCCGGTGTGTTTGCACTGCAAAGCAGTCTCATTCATACCTTTCATAACTTCCCGTGCCAGGTTTTTGCTGTAGTACTCCGACATGCCCTCCAGAACGGCTTCCATCATAATGCTCTCCGGAGAATCGTCCATGCGTTCCAGCACGCTGCAAAGCTTGACGTGGTTCTTCTTTAACTTCTTCTTGTAGATGGCACTGTCGTAACGATCTCTTGAAAAACGGTCCAGCTTATGCACCAACACAATGTCAAACAGTCCCTTGCTGCTGTCTGCGATCATCTGCTGAAACTGCGGTCGGTTGTCTGTTGTCGCTGACCTCGCCTCATCGGTATAGGTGGAAACCACCTGCCAGTGATTTTGCTTGCAGAACTGATTCATGGCTCGTATCTGTGCATCGATGGATTCACTTCGTTGATTATCCGAACTGAATCGAGCGTATTGTGCAACCTTTGGTATACTCAGCATCTTACCACCTCAACGGGCAGATAGATGTCTTCACCATAGCTGTCGCCAATGATTTTAACACCGTGCAAAAACACATTTTCTTTCAAAGAAAGCATTTCTACGAATTCCATTTCACCAATTGGAAAGTCTGTAAATTCTTCCGGTTCCAACACGATAAAACAGCCGATGTCATTCAAGTCCTCTACCTGATATTCCGGCATCATTGCTTCTGCTTTTTCCCGAATATGCATTTGCAGAGAACCGTTTTCGATGTGATTCATTTCCTGCAAATTGGTTACTTTTATCATGTTTCGATTTCCTCCATTTCATAAGGTTCCAACACCCATTCTCTTCGGACTGCCGGTGTGAGCGGATGACAGGCATTCTTTCCGATCTGGTACATCTTGTTGGCATGCTGCTTTATCAATTCCAACAGGTATTTCTGCCGTTCTCGCACTCGTAAAGTATTCTTCCCGATCGTGCCCCAGGCAATGATAATGGCATCACTCATTGCAGCGTACTGTTCAATCACGTCATCTGCTTCATCAGCAATCAGTTCATCATCACCGTTGAACCGGAGATTGAGTTTTTCCATGATTCTGCTGTACAGATTCACGATATTGACGCTGCCAAAACCAAGCTTGCTGACGTTATTCAGAACCAACATCGTGGTCATATCAAAGTTGACCGTATCCGCTGTGTTGGGATTGATCATGATGACCATTGCAGATGGCTTTTCGTTATTCCATTCTTTCCGCAGAAGCAAACGATGCTCTTTGTCGTCTGAAAAGATGGCTTTACTTTTGATAATCGTAGTTTCTTCCAACATTTTCTCCCTCCAATTTTGTTTCAAAAAAAGAGACTCAGCGTCATGCCAAGCCTCCCACGAACAATTTTCCTCACTTACTCTTCTTGACAAGTGCCAGCAGCTCTACGCCGCAGGCAACGCCTGCCAGAAACATTTCAATTGCAATCGGCATTGATGTACTTCACCTCCTCCCGCTCCTGCATTTCAATGGCAATTCCAATGCCGCCGATCACCAGTGTCAGTACCAGTCCTGCGATAAATTCCTTCATGTCAAATTCCTCCAATTTTTGATTTATGCTTCACACTGTAACAGTGCTTTTGCCTCGATAATTGCTTCTTCCATTGCCGCTGTGTCCATGAGCAGTTCTTCGATCTCATCCGGATCATAACCGACTTCCAGCAACAATTCTACTTCTTCTTCCGAAACGCCAAATGTGCCGCAGTACTCCAACAACAGTTCTTCCCGCTCATCTTCCATCCACCATTTTGCATAGTCCAGTTGATTCCAATTGTATGGGTTGAACAGTGAGTGGATGTAGTCCTGCATTTCAAATGTGCTCTTATGGAGATTGCCGCACGGGGATATTTTGATGATTTCGCCCTCGGATATTTCAATCTCACAAGCTTTTTCTGCTATGTGGACTTTTTGCAGAGCATTGTCCAAAATGCTTTTTGTGCTGGCGTAAACGTACAATCCCAGTGCAGGAAAATGATACAAAGTCAACGGATTATTGCCTTTCACCAGAAACAGCGTATTGTCGTTTCTGAGGACTGTAAAGACAAAACTACCCTCTACCAGTTCTGCCATGCGTTTGATGTTTTCCGTGTCCAGCTGCTGTCCCTGTTCCAGAAGCTGCACAGCGACGTAGCTGTCGGTTGCTTTGCTGATCTAATACAATTGGTAGAGCGAATTTTGCTTGTGTTTTTTCTTGGAGTATGGTATAATATTAGCAAAAATGGCACAAGGAGGGATACCATGAAGATAAATAAGTTTTTATCCGTTCCAATCGCATTATGTATTGGATTTTCAAGCTTACCAATGATGCCGTTTATGACGAGTACAACAATTGCAGAGGCTGTATCTACCACATCTGGTACTTGTGGTGACAGCCTTACATGGGAATTCGTAGACGGTACTCTGACGATTTCAGGTACCGGTACTATGATGGAAGGAGCGTACTACTCCGATTATCCATGGGCGGATATCCGGCTTGATATTACGAAGGTTGTGATTGAGGAGGGCGTGACAAGCATCGGTAAGGATGCGTTCAGAATAGCAAATGCCATCACCTCCGTTCAGCTTCCGTCGAGCATGAAAAGCATCAGCGAAGGTGCGTTTGTAGATTGTGATGCTCTTACTTCCATTGCCGTTGATACAGGCAATCCTTACTTCACAAGCAGTGATGGCATATTATATAATAAGGATAGAACCACACTGCTCCTCTACCCGGGAGGAAAAAGCGAAAAACGTTATACCATTCCCGACAATGTGACAACTATCGGTGATTACGCATTCTATAGCTGCGACAAGCTGATATCCGTCACCGTTCCGCAGAGTGTGGAGAAAATCGGCACTGGTGCGTTCCAGCTCTGTGAAAGTCTGATTCAGGTCAATACCACGAAGGGACTGGTCAGCATTGGTGACGATGCCTTTGCTGGATGCAGTATTCTCAGAGCCTTTGATACGCCTGACACGGTGACCGATATCGGAGCATCTGCATTCAGCTCCTGTACCAGACTGAAAACTGTCAATCTTCCTGATAGTCTGACAAATATTGGCAACTACGCATTCTACAGCTGTGATTCGCTAGATAATATCAGAATTCCCGACAGCATCACGGTTCTTAATGACGGAGTATTCGGAAGATGTGAAAGCCTGAGTTCCATTATCATTCCGAAAAATATTACAAGCATCGGCTATTATGCATTCGGCTACTGTCCGGCACTTACCTCCGTTGTGATTTTCGGCGATGTGGAAAGCATCGGAGATTCTGCCTTTGCCGGCTGTATCGGTCTTATAGCGATTGCCATCAATAGTCCTGATTGCGAAATTTTCGATGGCGAGAATACCATTTACAGAAATGCTGAGATCTATGGTTATGACGGCTCTACAGCCAAAAGTTATGCGAAAGCATATAACAGAGATTTTAATGAGCTGTTAAGCGGTACCTGCGGTGATAATGTAAACTGGATATTTGCGGGCGGCACGCTGACGATTTCAGGTCATGGTGCAATTATGGATTACGATTCGTATAATCCTAAGTGGTATAAGTGGTATGATATCAAGAAACAGGTTGTAAATGTTATCATTGATGATGGCGTCACGAGAATCGGAGATGCCGCCTTTAAAGATTGTGTGAATCTTGAAACCCTCACCATCTCCGACAGCGTGACAAGCATCGGTTGCCTTGCGTTCTGTAATTGCTACGTACTCAGATCATTTACAATTCCTGCGAGCGTGACTTCCATCGATAGATTAGCCTTTGAGGATTGCAAAACGATGCATTCTGTCGGAATTGAAAATCCTGACTGTGAGATTTATGATGCGAAAGATACAGAGTATCCTGGTAAAGATACACTGTATCCTGGTTCTGTGATTTACGGGTACAAAGGCTCTACAGCGGAAAGCTATGCGAAAGAGTATGGCAGGAAATTCGTGGAGTGCAATATCGGCACCTGCGGCGAATCGCTCACTTGGAAGTATCTGGACGGTGTGCTTACAATTTCCGGTACGGGTGAAATGACGGATTATTCTTTCACAGCAGCTCCTCTGTGGGATAGGTATCGTGACGACATCACGAAAGTCATCATTGAAGAAGGCGTGACAAGTATCGGCGATTGGGCGTTCCGATATTATGACAACATCACCTCTGTTACCATTCCTGATAGCATGACAAGTATCGGAACCTGGGCGTTCGGTGACTGCTATCAGCTTACCTCTGTGATATTGCCTGAAAGTGTAACAAGTGTGGATATTGTTGCCTTTGAGAACTGTTGCAATTTGCAATCTGTTACAATCCATAATCCGGACTGCGAGATTTATGACTATCGAAATACCATTCCTTCGGACAGAATCTATGGCTATCAGTACTCTACAGCGGAAGAGTATGCAGAAACATATGGCATAACATTTATACCAATTGATACCCTGCCTGTAAAAGGCGACGTGAATGCAGACGGTATATTTAATGTATCCGATGTAGTTGCACTCCAGAAATGGCTGCTTGCTGTTCCCGATGCAACACTTGCTGACTGGAAAGCAGCTGATCTTTGTGAGGATGAAAGACTGGACGTATTTGATCTCTGTCTGATGAAACGTGAATTACTGAACCAATAAGCATTGTCCTGCTGACTGTTTAAAGTTAGTAGGTACCCTCGTCAGTGTAAAAACTGTCGAGGGTATTTTTCTGTGTAAAACATGGGAATTTCCTTGATAGCAAACGATGGGTGCATCCGACCCTATAATCGTTTGATTTTTAAGATGTTAAATCAGTAAAATTTGCATCCACCCTCAGTAACCGTTTGCTATCAGCTGGTTTTGAGCATAGAAAAATGCACCCACTTTTGTGAGTGCATTTCCTACATTGTATCAATTGTGATACCTTGATGGTGGAAAAAATATAGCGCAATACGAACACAACAATTCATTTTCTTCGCGTGAAGGTGAACTAAGGTGTTCATATAATGATTCGATTGGTGGAGCAACCCCATCCAAAAACAAACCCTCCGCTTTTTTTGAATTATCCTCAATTTCAGATAAGAGGAAATCATTGATTGTAACAGGATTATCTCCCGAATTAAAAATAATAGTAAGCTTATCGTCGTACAGATAGATTTTATTAATAAAGACGTTGATAAGGGTTTTTCTGTACTTTATGTCATCAACATTGCCGTCTTTAAGCTTTCTCAAAAAGAAATGCACCATTGGTACTGTAAGCACTGGGAAATTCTTTTCTTCTAAAGCTATTTGTTTTTGTAATTCGGAATGTTCCTTTTCCAAAATAGGTATTTGTTCATATAATGACTTTCTTACAGATTCAAGGTCACATTCTATAATTGCATTTAGAGCGTTCTTATGTTTTCTTTCATTTTCAGATAAAGCCTTTTTGAGAAATTTTAAATGGGCTGTATCTTTTTCGGATTCGCTTATCTTAGAAATACTATTTGCAATTTTCTTGATATTTTCATTTGTTAGAAGTTTTCGACATTCGTTAACCACTAAATCCTCAATATACTCTTTATTTACCTTCTTTTTTTTACAAGCTTTTTTCTTTGTACCATTGCACACATAGTATCTGTACACTTTTCCTGATTTTCCAGTACCCGAAAAGCCTGTCATCATTTCCTTACAATAGCCGCAAAATATTTTTGTCGTAAGTAAATACTCGACCTTAGCTCTCGCTCTTGCGGGAGCTTTTCTGTTTTTATTCATAATTTCAGCCACCTTATTAAATAATTCATCTGAAATAATTCGTGGCATTCCTCCAATTTTTTCAGTTCCCTTATATGTGTAAATGCCAATATATCTTTTATTTTTCAGCATTGAATGAAGGGAATTTTTATTAAATGGAACTCCTCTTGATGTTTTTAATCCTTGTGAATTTAATTGATTTATTATTTCAGTCACAGTCTTTCCACTTGCATAACTTTCAAAAATATATTGGACGATAGGGGCGGTATCTGGGTCGATTTGAAAGTTCTTTTTATCATCCACCTTAAACCCCAATGCGATATTTCCACCCGTAGATAGGCATTTTTCGGCGTTTATATCCATACCTCTACGAATCTTTTGAGATAATTCATCGCAATAATATTGAGAATGAGCCATCATCAAATTCCTATAGAAGATGCCAGCAGGGTCATTTGTAAAATGTTCAGTTGCAGAGAATAGGGCTACACCATTTTGTTTCAATTTATTTTCATTAGTTAAGCACTGCTGCAAATTACGTCCAAAACGGTCTATAGAATATACAATAACAGCTTGAAAGTTGTTGTTGTTACTATCTGATAGCAGTCTTTGCAAATCTGGTCGTTTATCATTTCTCCCTGTTAAAGCTCTGTCAACATATGTTCCGATTACCGTATAATCATTATTTTCTGCATATTCTGTGCAAACCTTAACTTGTCCTTCAATACTTTCTTCTCTCTGTCCACTTGAACTGAAACGAGCATATATTACAACATTCATTATTCTGATTCCTTTCTGCTTTGATTTCTCTTATACATTTTTTGAGCATAACAAGTTCGCCTTTCTATTCCATTAACAACTTTAGTATTATGACAATATTTTTGATTGGCATTTTTCCGTATAAAAAATCTATGGCATATCGGACATATTGCTATTTGTTCCTCTGGTAAGTATAACATATTAGCTAATTGATAAAAAGCCGCATCAAATAAATCATTTGCTTTTACAGCCAAAAAAATCTCTTTTCCGAAACATATTTTATTTGTAAATACAATACTTTGAAATGCACTTTCAAATTTCATTTTATCATTCTGAATGCTTGGACTTTTGCGCGGATTTTCTATTATTTTTTTATAGAGTAAAAATGCTTTATAGACATCATTCAATCTATTAAGAAAATCAACTACTGAAAAACTAATTTGTTTTGGCTCTTTCAAAGAAAACAATTTTTTATTTTTAATTTTGCTTTCAGAATCTATATGCTCAGGAAATCCATTTTTCTTACACCAATTACATATCAGTTTTAAATCATTATCACTTATTTTAAAACCGAATTTCACTTTATCCAATACATCAAAAATACTGTCTGATAATTTTTCTCTCAATGTTAGCATTTCAAATAATAAATCTGGTGTATTACACAGCAGTGTGTCAACAAAACAGTCAATGTCCAAATCATAATGATATGTTGCATATATTCGCATACTGTCATCTTTTCCATACCATTTATAGTTGTTTAGTCTGACTTTATCATAATATAATTTGCCAGTGAAGCGTTTTAAATTTCCCGAAGAGTCCATTAAAACAGATTCTGCTTCGTACTTAATGTTTTTCATGATCAAATACCTCAAACAATTCAAAAGTTTATGCTAAGGTTTATAATGCACAGATTACTATAAACTTATTATATGATATAATGCAATTAAAGTCAATGGTAAATTCAAAAAAAGAAGGGATGTGGCAAATATGGATTATTATTCTGATATACAAATCAATGAAAAGCAAGCTAAAATGTTCGCTGAATCCATATTTGCAGATATCAGTGAATATGTCAAAGACCACAAAGAAGAATATAACGCTTTCTTAACAGAAAGCGATTATACTCAATCTGTAAATGGAAAGGTGAAAGAAAATGAGCATTCTAAGTCAGCCTAAAATAAAATGCAAAGTAAGAGGACCTCCTCCATAATAAAATATCCAATAACGCATTTGCAGAACTTTTGAAAGGAGATGAGCAAAATTAACATAAATATGTGTGCTACTTCTGACACAATTGATTGCTGGGAAAAAATCAATTTTGACACAGCAGAAAAATGTGTTAAAAAGCTGCAAAAGCGTATTGCCTTAGCCTATACCAATTGTAATGATAAGCAAGTAGAATGTTTACAGAAGAAACTGATTCATTCGTTTTATGCCAAAGCAATAGCAATAAATATTGTTACTTCCAATAACGGAAATCGCACTGCCGGAATAGACGGGGTTTTATGGAATAAGCCTGAAGAGAAATTTCAAGCAATAAAAACATTAAAACACAGAGGATATAAACACAAACCACTAAAAAGGATGTTTATTAAAAAGTCTAATGGGCAACTACGCCCTTTAGGAATTCCTACTATTAAAGACAGAGCTATGCAAACGTTATACAAGCTAGCGTTAGAACCGATTGCAGAAATCACCGCAGATTCCTGTTCCTTTGGTTTCCGTCACAATAAGAGTGCAAAAGATGCCATAGCAAAATGTATTGAACTATTATCCAAACATTCAGAAATTGAATGGATTCTGAATGCTGATATAAAAGCCTGCTTTTATAATATAAGCCACAAATGGATTATGGAGAACATACCAATGGACAAGGAAATATTAAAGCAATTTCTTCAATGCGGATATGTATATAATAAAATATTCTATTCCTCAGAAAAAGGAATTCCTCAAGGCTCTTGCATATCAGGTATTATTTGCAACATGGTTCTTGATGGATTGGAAAGAGTTCTTAAAGACAGATTTAATGATACTGTACACATAATACGCTATGCAGATGATTTTATTATTACAGGTATAAGTAAGGCTTCCCTGCAAATTGTTGTCCCTGTGGTAGAGTGTTTCTTATCTGAAAGAGGGTTAAGCCTTTCGTATGAAAAAACTAAAATTACTCATTTGAAAGACGGCTTTTCATTTCTTGGATATAGAATTTATAAGCAAAACAATAATATTATTTCTGTTCCAACCAGAGATAATATAGATTTTCTTCTAAACAAGAGATTCAATCATGGCGAGATTTGTATAGTAATTCAACCACCCCCTTAATTTCTTTGCCAGTGATTCACATAAACATTCATAAGACATATTAGGAAAGTAATTTAATATTTCCTTTATCTTCATAGTGTAGAATTTGAAATTGTTTCTTATATCACTGAGCACACAGGGAACAAACAAATTGCAAAATTTATAGGAAAAATATTCGCCCAATATGATTAATAACCTAAAGGAGATTTTCTTATATGAAAAATAAAACTCGAATAACATTTGATAATTTTGAGCCTAACGCAATAGAGTTACTTGGCTTTGCAAAGAATAATATAGTTGAAGCCAAAGAAAAGGAGAACAAGCTGCCTATCAGATATAAAAACAAGCTCTCTATAGCGTATATGTTGCTTGATGAAGTACAGGAATTCTTATTTAATAATTAAACCAAAAGCCATTGACACTATAAATGAAGTGCCAATGGCTTTTTCTATATATAAAAGTACACAGAAAGTTTCTGCACAACATACCGACAAATCAGGCAAAAGAACAGTCCTACCCGTGCCGTCAATAAATATATAAGGTTTTTTTCAAAAAGCGGCTTAAATCAGTCAGACTTCACAAAAGAGTCAATAAGAATCAAGCGATAATTCAGCAAAAGGAACAGCTCGGCTTTTCAACCGTTAATAACCGCGGACAGCTGTATCGTTTTTTCATGCAGAAAGCTTTTTTCTTTGCTGAAAAAACAATTATTCAATACCCAAAAGAATATTTACAGCTTTCCTGAGGTCTGGTTTGGTGCGATAAGCCATAATTACCTTTCGCTCTTGTTCGCTTAAATCTTCCGGTGATAATCTGACATCAAGCAGCTCACTGGGAGATACATTCAATGCCTTGCAGATATCCGCAAGAATATCCGCATCGGGACGGTTGATTCCCTGTTCCCAGTTGGAAACACGGCTGTTGCTGACACCGATTTTCTGTGCCAGTTCCTTTTGGCTGAAACCACTCATTTCCCGGTATTTACGGATTCTTGCACCGATTTCGTATTTCATCAAATCACCTCTACTTTGATTATACCGCATGAATTCTGTTATGTCAACAAAGAAATCAAGAAAATCTGTATACCCCGCTTGACTTCACAGATAATCTGTGGTAAAATGATAATAAATCCAGAATTTCTGGAAAGGAGTCTGTCTTATGAGAGTTTATGAGAAAGTTCGCACATACATGGCAAACAATGACTTAAAAGCAGCAAATGTCGCAAAGAAAGCAGGAATTTCCGCTAAGTCTTTTGATGCGATTCTGAACGGAAAACAAACGCTGTACCCGGAAGACCTGAGGGCAATTTGCTATGCTCTGAACGTAAAGCCTGAAAAGTTTATGTAAACGATCAAACAAGACAAGAGCGAAAGGTAAAAATTATGGTACTCGAATTTTTAAAGTATGCGTACTTCAATATGACAAAGGGTGATAGTATGAACGATACTCTAATCAAATGTGCAGAAAAAGCTTATCTGGACTTGTGCAGAACGATAAAGTTCAACACAGAGAATAAAGACACTAGAAAAGGTGCAAAGCAAAAAATCTGTGAAATGCTTGTCCATGAATATGACATTTTGGAGAATGCCGTAAAGGGTTCTGATGAAAAACAGAATGCCTTTGACTGTGAGCATAAAAGAATCTGCGAAGAGATTATCAATACGTATTCGGAAATCAGCGAATTGACATATGGACAGGCACAAAAGTGGCTGAACATGATGCTAAAATATGTTTTGATGACGGCGGAGGACTTTGCTCTGAAAAACTATCTGCACATTCCTGTGGATAGCTATATTATGCAGGCTGTTGGCTCAGATAATCCAAAGCTGAAATATTGTCTGAAACTGGAATGCGTTCCAAAAAAGGATGGTACTGTAGGCAAGTACAGCGAAAGTACTTCAAAGCCCTGGAGCAAGTGGAACTATGAGGAATATATTGCTTTTCAGAATTGTATTAGAAAAGCTATTTCTGAAAGCGGTTACAGTTCTCCTATTGAATGGGAGAATAAGGCTTGGATTGAAATTGCAGAATACAGAAAATGAAAGGAGAAATTTACAATGGCTTTTTGTATGCAATGCGGTAATCAATTAAATGAGGGTTCAGCTTTTTGCGGTAAATGTGGTGCTAAAGTATATACCGGAGCGACCCAGTCACATCCGACAAATAATGGCTTTTTCAACCAGTTGAACAGCACCGTTAAAAAGGCAATGAATGGTGCGCAAAAAGTTGTCAGTGATATTTCGGGAAGTCAATCAGCGAATACTTCTTCTAATAATACTTCACACACTATGTATGAAGTATTTACCCCTGCGCTCGGTTTGGGAAAGAAATTTATTTTTACAGAAAACTCTTTAATATATGGCAGTGCAGAATACGCTTACTCGGAATTGACACAGATCAATATTACAAATCCACCCAGACCAATGTCAAACGGCGTAGCTCAAACAAATGCAAATGGAAAATATCTCACTTTAGCTTTTGAGTACAGTCAAAAAGAACGCTTTGCCAGTGCAGTAACATATGCAAATGAACAAATCGCTTCTGCAAATGGAGTGAAGCAAAATTATAAATACATTTTGCAGTCGCCCAACGGCACTAAGCTGGAGATATATGAGGATTATGCAATTCTGTATTATTTGAAATCCGGATATAGCAGTATTCTGAGCAATTCTATGAAAGGCGGTTCAAGCGGAAGTATTGTTTATTTCTCCGATTTGACATTACAGATGATAAACACTGTAGAAAATACATCTGCTTTAAAAATTGATATATTGGGCAATAATGGTACATCTCCTGTATCTATGCCTTTAAATCCGCAGGATATAGAAACTGCGAAAGCTGTTATTTCCTATATAGAGGAAGTGAAAAACAGTAAACAAGATGAATCAAAGGAAACTACACCGGATAAATGGGAGCAGGTAGTTGGCTCAATCAGAAAGTTTCCTTTATGCGGAAAGGAACTTGAAATTTCAGAAAGTATGGATATTTTCAATTCATACAGACTGAAATTCCGCGAGCTTGCTTCTATTTGTGCTGATAATGCAAGAATAGAATATGACAGAAAAGTTCAGAATCTCACCACATTTCTTGGTTTTTATCCGAACATATATCAATCCTATCTCAGCGTTTTAATCAAGCAGTCCATGAACATTTTGATTTCTGAGGGAATATGGACAGTGACGGAAGATTCATTTGAACAGCAGCACCTTGCTGACTTCCACCTTGGAATGAATGACTATACCACAACCCTCGAAAGTATTGAATTGACATTGCAAGCAAACCGCAGAAGAATGTCAAGTCTGACAAGCCTAATTCCAAATCTAAGCGGCGGTGGTTTTGGTCTAAAGGGAGCAGTCAAGGGAATTGCAACAGCTACAGCATTCAATATTGTTCGTGACGGAGCAGAAGCAGGACTCATAAACAGTGTATCCAACATCAATCAGGCACAGCAGGCAGAATTATACGGTCGTATTAAACCCGACTATTTGTTTGAATGTGTATTCACGGATTATTGGCGTGTTTTCTTATCGCTTGTATACTTATTAAATAAAAATGGAAAATCAATCTGGTGGCTTACAAACGAAACAACGCAACAGGCAAATAATATATTTCAGAATATGTCAAATCCGAATTTTCCGCAGGATAAGTTGCTTGATGTATTTCTGGATATTCTGAAAACAAATCCATACAATACGGAATACCACAAATTTATGCTATCTCGCTTTGGTGAAAATGAAGAAACAACAGCTATTAAAAACTACTTTGGTTATACCGATTTTGATAATCCAAGAATTATATAAAAGTAAGCATCTCTTTCCGTTTATAATTTTAAACACCATAAAAACAGCCGTAATCGTAAAAAATTACGGCTGTTTTTATAAAAGAAACAGTTGACTTCTTTTCTTTTATATCTTATAATATATACAACATCATATTTTGTGAGGTGTTTACGATGATTTACGGATATGCAAGATGTTCCACCAATGAAAAAATGCAGGACATTAACAGACAAGTCAGAGAGCTGAAACAGCAAGGGGCAACCGATACCACAATATATCTTGAATACGAAAGCGGTATGAAAGCCGACAGGGCAGAGCTGAAGAAACTGCTTGATATTGTACAGTCGGGTGATACCATTCTTGCAACAGAAGTCAGCAGAATTACCCGAAGTACAAAACAGCTTTGTGATATTATTGAGCTTGCTAAAAATAAGCATATAAAATTAGTGCTTGGAACTTTCGTTGTAGATTGCAGTAAGGAGCTTGACCCAATGACCGAAGGTATGCTGAAAATGATGGGTGTATTCAGCGAGCTGGAACGCAATATCATCAGCCAGAGAGTCAAAAGCGGTATGGAGAATGCAAAAGCCAAAGGCAAAACAATCGGCAGACCGTCTACAACAGCAGACGATATTCCAAGTATCTTTTATAAGCATTATCCGAAATACAAAAATGGTGAGATAAATAAAAAGGAGTTTTCAAGGCTTTGTAATTTATCTTATCCGACGGTTTATAAGTATTTGGGGATTGTGGAGAGGTAAACCTTTCATAATACAAATAAATATTATTTATATTCATAGAGGTTTTTATAGAACTGCATAAGAATGATTGAAAGAATGTAGTGCAACATCGGCGAGTATATAATCTTTAGGAATTATGGAGGTAAAGAAAATGATCTCAAAAGAACAGGCATTTGCAAATATAAAAAAATCCTGCGAAGAACAGTTACATAAAATCTACTGTGCAGGTGTTCCTGATTTTGCTTTAGAAAGATTCAATAAAGAAATTGAAATGTTGAAAAGTTCTGAAACAATACTACAATTTGAAGCATACCGAATAATTTCTAAAGTTGCGAGAGAACATTCTATACCGATGATAACAGGCAACGGAACTTTTATTGCTTATCTGATTGGATATATGGGTCTGAATCCTCTGCCGTCACACTATTACTGCCCTTGCTGTGGTAAATCAGAATGTCATAATAATTATAATCAGTTTGGAATTGATTTGCCGCCCAAGAACTGCTCTTGTGGCAATCAAATGATTTCAATGGGAATCGACATACCCTTTGATTGCGTATGGGGAAGTAAAAAACAAAAAGAAAATCAGAGTTTATCAATCAGAACTGTCTGGAAACTTATCCCACTGGCTGCAAAAGCGGTCAGTAATCATTTTGGCTATGATTACATTCGGCAAAATCCCGATATTCAGCGAAATATCATATCCACAAAAACAATGGAATTTTTATATGAATGTCAGAATCGTACCGGATTGATTGTTTCCGATATTCCAATTTCCGAACTTTCTGCTTTGGATTATAAATCTTTGCAAAAAATAGAAAAAATATGCGGAGAATATCCTTGGATTAAAGCGATACAGCCCTCGACTAAAAGAGAAATCAGCCGTATCTTTTCGGCAGTTCATAGTATGATAAAAAATATATCGACTGATGTATTGAATATAAAAAAGATGTTTGAATCAGAACTATTTCAAAAATATCCTTTCATTGAAAGGGAAGATATTTACATATATCTTATTGAAAAAGGCGTTTCATCAGAAGATTCTATAAAAGCATACGAGAAATATAGCAAAATTAATTATTTTTCTAAAGCTCTTGAAAGTTATAATTTTGAAAGTGAATTCTATGAGGTCATAGAGCAATACAATTATTTATTTTCACGTTCATTTAATGCAGCTATGATTTATCATTATCTGTTGCTTGCTAAGTATGCCGAAATTGATTATAATATGTTTACAGACGTAATACAGATGTATATTTCGGTTGATATATATTCTCGGGACTTTATTGAAAATTATATACTTCCAAAAGATTTTTTCAAAAACACTGCTGTCATCAGCTTTTATGACCCCGACAGATATAGTAATGATAAAGACTGCTATTCGCTTGTTGATTACAATGGCAAATCTGATAATGTACTCTACATTCCGTTAGATGATTTTCAGACAGAACTTCCCGAAGCTGATAAGATAGCAGAGTTTGTATATTCCGCAAAGTCAAAGGAATTACGTATTATTTGCCAATGTGAATCGGGACAGAATCGAAGTGCAGGCTGTGCTGCTGCGATTTTGGAGCATTTCAGTAAATCGGGCAGTTCCATATTCAATGACGATAGATACCACCCTGATGAAATGGTGTATTATGCTGTGTTGGATGCACTTACATCATATAAAGAGAATAAGTGAAATTTAAAGTAATTAAGCCAAAGAGACTAAAACTCTTTGGCTTTTGTTTTATAGTAATATTTGATATACTTCTCAAATTTACATAAAATCATATGTAGTATTTCAATCAAAGCTATACTTTGATATTTCACATTCATAACTCATCCGGCTTGGGTGTAATGGATACCTATTATCTTTCTTTAAGCAGTAAATCTTATCACCATATTCCTTCAGAATTTCAATTATTTTTTCTTTTTCAGATTTATAACTTTTTGCAACTCCCCATACAATAAAAATAGCGTCAGCGTTTTCAAATTCAGATTTGTATGTAACAAAATCGGTTGCTGTTTTATAATTGATTCCACTTTGGTCTGTAGAGTAGCTTTCAAATATGTTGAACATTTTCAGTTCCTTATATCCGTTAGCCGCTAAAAATCTTCCTAATGTTGTAAGTGTTTTATCACTTCTATTATCATTGGCTTTACTTGGGTTTATACCAATTGCAACAGCGGTCTTGGTATTATTACTATCCCAAGTAACCGTTAGGATAGAACGGTTAGCAGCACCCTCAGAATAGCTTCCGTTTTTAGTATGTATTTTAAGTTTTCGATCAACAGCATTCATAAATATATATCCCCTTAATTGAAAAACCAGAGAGCATAAGACCCTCTGGTTCTTTCGTTTTGATATTACAACCAAACCGTGACGGCAAAGCCACCTACAAAGTAGTAGGGTTTTGTGTAATATTGGATTGCCAAAAAACGCTTATTTTGATACAATGCACCCGTATCAAAGTAAGCGTTTTCTTGTTATAGTAACCGTTTTATGACTACATACTATCAAATTTAAATTCTACTTGATTTTATTACATTAAAACGCCCTCTTAGACCATTTTTCTCCAAGAAGGCGTTTCTTTTGAATATTTACTCAGCGTTTGCAATCATCTGCTTCATCAAAGCTAAATCAAATACATTCAGCATATCATCTTCATAGAGATCAGCTGCTTTCCAATTATCAAGTACTGTTCCATCATTTAATAGCCATTTCTGAAGCATGACAATATCAGCAATTGTAAACTTTCCATCATTATTGCAATCGCCTTCAACATCATTGTTTGTATTCTTCAATGTCCACTGTTGTGCTGTAGAGTCATTGTTAAAATGCTGGCTGATATTCTGTCCTTGAGTTGCTTTTCCATCTTCTAAGTCAAGATTATAACCGCTCAATTTTGAAACGAATGTATAAGAGCCATTACTGTTCTTTCTTATCTTCCAATATTGCCCTAAACTATTATTTCCTTCATACAGTTGAACATTTGTCTGTGTGTCTAAGATACTTCCAGCATTTATGACTTCAACGTAAAGTCCTGAAACAACTTCTTGTATCTTGTAATATCCATCTCCAGCATAGGTTATTTTAAACACATCATCACTGTCATTTGTCCATAGGTGAATATCAGTTCCATTGTGATATTCATTCTTTGCTCCTTCACCAGAAGCATCAATACAATATGCATCGGACACCTTCGAGTTTATCTGATAAGTTCCATCTTTAACAACTCTATCTTCATCTGTTCCGTATGGAATAAAGCCAAATCTCTGTGTTCTTTGCTCATTGCTTTCCCATACCATGATGTTTGTATTATTTTCAATTATTCCATTTGTAACATCAAGAACAAACGAATTACATCTCGACTGAAGTTTATAACCGGTCTGAGTTGGAATGATGGACCATTGCTGTGCTGGTGCACCATTATCATTTACAATTTGAACATTTGTTCCTGCATACAGTGATGCATCAGCAACATCAAGGCAAAGATCTGTATCCTTCTGTTTTATTTTATAGTATCCATTATTCAGATAGGTTACTGTCCACGCATCATACTTACTAGGAACCTCATTGACTTCTCGTATGTATGTTGTTACATTTTCACCGTTCTTAGAAATCTCATCTCCCGGAATGTCAACCCAAAAATTCCTACTAAGTGCAGATAAAATCCAGTAATCCCCATCAGGAATAGTCTGTCCCGCTCCTTCACTTTCTGACATTACATAGCCAACTGGTTTTAATGTCCACTGTTGTGGTGCCGCATCATTGTTAAAATGCTGGCTGATATTCTGTCCTTGAGTTGCTTTTCCATCTTCTAAGTCAAGATTATAACCGCTCAATTTTGAAACGAATGTATAAGAGCCATTACTGTTCTTTCTTATCTTCCAATATTGCCCTAAACTATTATTTCCTTCATACAGTTGAACATTTGTCTGTGTGTCTAAGATACTTCCAGCATTTATGACTTCAACGTAAAGTCCTGAAACAACTTCTTGTATCTTGTAATATCCATCTCCAGCATAGGTTATTTTAAACACATCATCACTGTCATTTGTCCATAGGTGAATATCAGTTCCATTGTGATATTCATTCTTTGCTCCTTCACCAGAAGCATCAATACAATATGCATCGGACACCTTCGAGTTTATCTGATAAGTTCCATCTTTAACAACTCTATCTTCATCTGTTCCGTATGGAATAAAGCCAAATCTCTGTGTTCTTTGCTCATTGCTTTCCCATACCATGATGTTTGTATTATTTTCAATTATTCCATTTGTAACATCAAGAACAAACGAATTACATCTCGACTGAAGTTTATAACCGGTCTGAGTTGGAATGATGGACCATTGCTGTGCTGGTGCACCATTATCATTTACAATTTGAACATTTGTTCCTGCATACAGTGATGCATCAGCAACATCAAGGCAAAGATCTGTATCCTTCTGTTTTATTTTATAGTATCCATTATTCAGATAGGTTACTGTCCACGCATCATACTTACTAGGAACCTCATTGACTTCTCGTATGTATGTTGTTACATTTTCACCGTTCTTAGAAATCTCATCTCCCGGAATGTCAACCCAAAAATTCCTACTAAGTGCAGATAAAATCCAGTAATCCCCATCAGGAATAGTCTGTCCCGCTCCTTCACTTTCTGACATTACATAACCTTTGGGGACAGGGGGATCATTCTTGTAATTCGGTCTTAAGTATAATCTAATTGAACCATTCATACTATTGGCAACGCTTTGAGCATTTCTTTCTCCTGCACATATTCCTCCAGGATACTTTTTTCCTTGATTATTCCCTCCTGCACAATATACAACACCATCGTCTACACTTGTTACAATTTCCACATGTGACCATGAAAAAAATATTAAATCTCCTACTTTTGGAGAATTAACTGCAACAGCACCTTTTTCTTTTCTCATAATCTTTTCAAAATCTGCGACAGTTCCGCCATGGGCAACAATAGAAGAATCAGCACCAGCATTTTCAATACAATCCGCTACAAATTCATCACACCACGCCTCTGTATATCCAAAATCAGAACGTGCTCTTCCTTTTTGCGACTTGGCAATAGCAGCAACATCTTCTGCCATATTACCTGTTAATGTATATTTACTTTTATCAAATCCGTCTTTTTGACAGCATATTGCGAACACTGTAAATGTATTTAATGATAGTTTTACTAAAATGATTCCAATAAATATAAAGCTAACTACGACTGCTACCAACTTTTTGAGGTTTGTTTTTATCATAATATAATCACATCCTATTTCTGTAAAAAATCATGTATTTTACCAGTTGTATATAAATTGCATCTCTTCTTTCTGACTTTGTAATATATTAGCTAAAAAAACCGCTTTTGTAATACCAACTAAAATAAAGCTGATTTATCAAAGTTGTTTCGTGTATTCTAAATAAAATTATACAACATTTAATTGGAAAATTCAAGATGATTTGGCTGTTTTCTACCATAGAAAGCATTTTTTGTATGTTTGCACAAATTTTTAATACGAAATTTGAAGGTTTGGACAAATGAATCCACACCCCACTTTTGGAATGTGAATACTTGGAAAAATCTATATTTTTCCAATTCTGTACAAAACAAAAAGCACCGGACATAAAATATATCAGGTGCCTTTTACTATTTATTCTTTATAAATCAATTATTAATTCAGCAAAATCTTCTAATTTATATGCTCCTTCAATTGGATTCTTATCAAACACCATGAAATAACGATATTTAGAACCTGACAAAGCTGCCCATTGTTTGCCTAATTTCAATTTTGCCTTACTATCGCTATTATCACGATCGTCTCCCTTTGCTTCAACAACAAGAATTTTACCTGATTTTGTCTTTACAACGAAGTCCGGATAATGGTGAATGAATCCATTCAAGCAAAATCCCTTTCTATCGATTACACGATGCCACCATTCTATACTTTCTGTGCTTGCAAAAAGATCTCGCAATTTCGCTTCAAATTTATTCAAGTCATCACATTCTGCTTCATACAGAGAAAGCGGTACAGAATCATTTGCGGCTTTCGGTACAATTTGATTCGGAAAAGCATAGCATTCCTTGCAGATGATTTTGCCACTATCAACCCATTGATAAAATTTTTTCTCCTGATACGCTCGTTGTAAAGAAATAATCTTACTTTTTATTCTTTCCGCATAAGAGATGAATGATGTTTCAATCACTGCAAGTTCATCTTCTGTCATATTTGCAATCACTCGGCGAACGTAATCTTCAATTTCCGATGTTGCAAACGCTTTCTCTCTGTTGATTTGATGACAGATCTTTTTTGTACAGCTTTCTATTTTCTCTTCTGGTGCCATTCTTGCAAATAGCTGTTGCAGATATTCACTTTCTGCTCTTGGAATTCGCTTATATTTCGGAATTGCTTCTCCTTGTGCTTGAATGTCTACCATGTATCCTTCTCCAACAGAGAGAGCCATATTTACATTCGCATCTTGACCGCTTAATGTAAAGCCATCCAACAAACTGTTTTTCTGCAACAATACTACATTGGTATCAAAAAGATCTGGTACAGATTGCATAAAAAATTGCGGTAAACGCAGAGCTTTTATTTCTTCTGTAAATTGTGCCTGTACCGGATATTGATCCATCATTTCACCCAACTCTCCACCAATCAGTCCAAGTGATTCTTCTTGCTGTATTTCTTCTTCATATTGTGTTGCAATTTGCTGTGCTTGTGTAATCATTGCTGTTACATCAGAAACCACTGGTAATGGTTTTGCATTACTGGAAATTGGTGCGATTTGTATCGCAGATGGATTAATATCTGAAAAAGAATCTTCCTTAGCAATAGGCTCCAATTGCGGTTGAATCATCGGGATTTCCTGCTCCTGTGGAAGTTCTGATAAAACTTTTTCTCCAATCCGATAATCCTTTCGACTAAATCCAGCCCCATTTAATCCTTTCACAATGTTTTCCAGTGTGTTATGAAAATCATTGGAACAAGTAAATACATAAGAAGTATTCAGCAATCCAGATGCGTGTTTCCTTGCATATGGCTGTCGAAGAATTCTTCCGAGAATCTGTTCTACATCCACTTTTGAAGTCTTATTTGCAAGAGATGCCAAAATATAGGCAAACGGACAATCCCACCCCTCTTTGAGTGCATTGACTGTGATGATAAATCGAATTGGACAGTCCCGCTGCATCAAGTTGGTTTTCCCAAGTGTATCAACTTTTGACGTTTTTATTGCAATTTGCTCTTCTGGAATATTCAACTCTAAAAGCAATCGCTTGATCTTCTCAAATGTTTCACTATCTGTACTTGTTTTCGGTTGTGCTTGAAACAAAACAATTGGTCGAATGTATCTGCCGGATGTTTGCTCCTCTGTCATAGCTTGCTTTTCCAGAATTCCTTGCATTTGAATTGCATCTTGTATGACTCTGTTTCTGGAATTGCGATTGTATACAATCACTGGTAACTTTACCATATTTTCTTTTTTCAATTCTCGTGCATCAACATAGGAAATGATATTACTATTTTTTCTTGGCGTTGCAGTCAAATCCAACACAAAAGAAGGATTCAAGTTGTTCAACATCTCCACACTCAGATCAGAACCAGCATTGTGACTTTCGTCTACAATCACGATTGGGGAAAGGTGTCGCAAAACTTGAATGAGTGCCGAATCCGGTGTATCTGCTAATAGCACATCGTCATCTTTGAAGTATTCTGCAAAGCGGAGTAAATTTCCATTTTCCTGATAAATTTTTCGAACATCTTTTTTCTTACTGTTAATTCGCAGAGACCCATAACTCAGAATGCAAACTGTTAGCATTTCTCTTACAGTATCTGGAGAGAAATTTTGTCCAGTCAGAAGCATTTCTTTCGTATAGATTCCAACACGCCCTGCAAAGTCAGTATTCAATCTTCGCCGGTACGGATGTTCTGGATCAGAAAGATTTTTAATTGTCTGCAAAAGAATGGAGTCACTTGGAACAAGCCATACCACGATTTTTGATTTTCCCTCTGGCATTTCGGATAAAATTCTGCGAACTGCTGCACAAGCCATAAAAGTCTTTCCTCCACCGGTAGGAACTTTCATACAGACGTGTGGCACGCCAGAAATTGCATTGTTATAGGCAGGTACGCCGCCCAAGCCAACTGCAATTCCTTTCTCATCCCAGTAATGATTCCATGCCTGAAATAAGTCATTGTCTTGATTCAGCTGTGTCAAATAGGCAGTCAGATCACGCATCACTACTTTTTGATAATTTTTCAGTTCCATTCTGCTGCCTCCTTATAATCTGGTAATATCCCGTGGGATTTTCTTGAACGTAATATGGTATTTCTCCAATTCTGCATCGCTCAACAAACAACGATCCGCATAAATGACATAAGCACTCGCCTTGGTTTTAATTTCATGTAGAAAACTTCGATCCAGTGTTGTAATGGCATCTCGTTCATAATAAAAATAATATGCAGTATCCAAGTAAACGCCCAACTGGTAAGGCTCTTCCGAATTTTCTTTGACACGTTCTTTGGTTTCCGTAAAGTATACATACTGACGAATCTCTGAAATTGGTACTGCTTCATTCAGATATTCTCCATCCAGCAGTTTTTCACCCAATTCATAATAACTGAAATTGCCGCCTGTACCTTTCATGGCTTTCTTTCCAGAACCATAGCCCTGTATCACACGCTTGACTCGTTCGGCCGTAATGCTTTCGGCATAGTCACACATTTCAATGAGAATGAACTTTCGATTACCGCCATCCTTTTGATTCATGTTCAAAACAGCATGGGCAGTTGTGCCAGAACCGGCAAAAGAGTCAAGAATTATAGAATCTTTATGGGTTGCAATTTGAATAATTCTCTGTATCAGCCGAACAGGTTTAGGATAATCAAAAATAGTTGGAGATCCAAAAATATTTGCAATTTCTTTTGTCGCCTCCTGTGTGTGTCCTACAGTCTTGTTATCCCACCACGTCCATACATTTTTCCCTTCACGTTCTGATAAATAAGTTTTTCTTCGTGGTATGCCTTTTCCATCTGTACCAAACCACATTCGACCATCCTGAACTTGCTTATGAAATTCACTTTCAATATTTTTCCAGCATCTTCCTTCGGGTGGAGTATACTTTTTTCCTCCTGGGGTTACTATTTCATACATTTGATTTGGTCTAAAACCCTGTGCAGTAAAATCGCTTGACGCCCATGGTCCTCTTGGATCATTATCAGGATTTTTATAGTTTTTTGCATCTTCTTCAGTTAATGAAACTCTATGAATAGAATCTGCTATTCTATCTGCAATTTTAGAATAAACACATACATATTCGTGTGCAGTGCTAACAAGTTTCCTCATATCCGGGGAAGTTCGCTTTTGCCACACGAATTGAGCCAAGAAATTTCTTTCTCCAAAGATCTCATTACATATCAAACGAAGATTAACTTGCTCTCTATCATCAATCGAAATAAAAATGACCCCATCATCCGCAAGCAGTCGGTGCAACAGCTTCAAACGAGGGTACATCATACACAGCCACTTATCATGTCGGCTTAAATCTTCGCTTTCCGAACCAACGACTTTTCCCAGCCATTTTTTGATTTGTGGATCATTGACGTTGTCATTATATACCCATCCCTCATTTCCTGTGTTATAGGGTGGATCGATATAGATGCATTTGATTTTCCCTTCATATTGTGGAAGTAGGGATTTCAATGCGGACAAATTATCACCATGAATCACCATATTTTCGCTGCCATTATCTTCGCTTTTTTGTCCCGCTTCATCAAAGCTGTACTGTCGTTCCAGTACACGATATGGCACCTCAAGATGATGATTAATGACTTTGTCTTTTCCTATCCAATCCAATGTAGGCATGGGTCGTTCTCCTTTATCGATGATTTCTTTCCCTTTATTATACCATACGAGAACTCGAAAAGCAATGTTTTTTTGGCTAGAATATCTCCTCATACTCCGCAGACGCACTATCGGTCGATTGATCTTCCAATTCATACAGACATTTTTTCATCTCATGATATTCCAGCATATACGGGAAATACGGATTCAGCATCGCCTGATGCAGATTGCTCTCTTCCTCTCGAATTTCAGAAATCAACACACGGCAATTGTGGCCGCTGACCTCAACCAAATCATATACCTGCTGTTCCTGGGGTTCCAGATCCGCCGCATTTACACAATCAGTCTCTCCATCTTTTTCGACATACAGATATGTTTCAATTTCATAGTCTTCATCATAGGGTAGCTTGTCAATGACGTATTTTCGTTCCGTCCCTTTCTTATGTAGAATCATGTCATAGATATACGACCTCGGCAGGTTGAAATAGGAATTCACAACGTCGCCAACCGTATAGTTGATTTCTGGATACACTTCTTCTAGAAAATCCCAGTACTGTTCTTCTCCTGAACCGTGACAACGCTGGAATAGTTCGGTGAGATACGGTTTGAAAATTAAACGATCGATCTTCAGTGGTGCCAGGTCGTACAGCATATCAAATGTATAATCTGTACACAGCCGTGATTTTTTCTCCTCGAAGAAATTCCAGATCTTCCGAAAACCGCTGTCAAAGGCTTTCGATAAATGCAATGCACAGAAATACTCCTGGAACGACCGATGAATGAAACTGTATTTTTCACTCTCATAGTACATGATGCAGAGGTTCAGCGTGAAATCCATCTTCAGATCCTGAAGAGAAAATCGCTTATTGATGCGTTCCAATACCTTTAGTTTATCAAAATAAGCCGCAAATTCTTCGTCCGTAAACTCAAACTTTTCATCAAAGTAGGTACGAGTACAAAATTCTTCCAGTACTAATGCAAATTCTTCCGGCGTCATTTTGGTGCGATAAGCACGTTCAAATCCAATTTTCGTTGCATCATGTTTTTCTGCGAGCGTGAAAAAGGCGTCCCGATAAAACACGTGTCGTTTATACGGAATTCGTGCATATCGCTCATAGGTCATCAGCATAATGGTCAGCAGCAACGGATTCTCTACAAAATCCCGATGTGTTTCCCAGAGACTTTCATCGACCTCTCTTCGGAAACTTGCTTTCAGTTCCGGAGATTCTGGACGATAGACCAACTGATCAATCAGCTGCAATGCCTGTTCTTTTGTAAATGGAGCCAATTCGTATACATCAAATTTGCTGAGTGCAATAAAGTCAGAAATTGGTCGAGAAGAAAGAATGAAGTTGTTTTCCGGATACCGGTCGGCAAGGTCACTCAATTCTTTCTCAAATTGCGTTAAGTATCGGCTCTTGATCTCATCCATGCCATCCAACAGAAAAACGCATTTTCCCGACCGAACATATTCCTCCAAATTCTGAATTTGAATTCGTTCTTTGATGTACGCAATCAAATCCGTACAATCGGCATCAAAATCTTTCAGCTGAATGACGATCGGCAGTTTCTGATATTTATCATACCGTTTTACCAAAGTCAGAACCAAGTGATGCATCAACATCGTTTTACCAAGTCCACCAGTACCTGTAATGACGACAAACTTCTTCCGAAATGATAACAGCATCAACTCTGTTTGAATCCGTTTCTTTCTTCGATAGTTTCCGTGTTCGTAGAGGTCGTTCGGTATATAAAAGTCATAGATCGGTCGTGGTTCACTGAAATACAGCAGCGTCTTGATCCGATAGTACTTTTCCTGCAAATAACGAAAATACTGTTCTAACTCCTCATTGTTCTTATTTCTGTGCGTACTACCCCGTAAAATTTGATTGAACAGATCTGCCATGTCGTCAAACAATTCATCCGGCCGGCTGATCACGCCGTATTCCTCCAGATCAGCTGCGATATTTGCAGCCGTTGCATCACTGCACTTTCGTTCCAGATAGACCGAAAAACAGGTCGGCTCTATAAACGGCAGCACTCGTTTTGCCAGCGGAGCGATCGATCTTCTTCCATTGTAATATTTTCGCAGCGTATCCGGCTGCAGTTCCTCCAATATCGTATTGGAAGCTGGATCAAGAATATTGGTCAACAGATCGTATGTAAACACATCTGCTCCACAGCGATTTCCAATGTGATTGTATAGAAGTTTTGCAAATTCGCTAAACGTCATTTTCATATCCGTGCTCCCTTTCTGTAAGTTTTTTGCACGTCCAATTTTGTCCCAATTTGTCAAAAGCCGAGAATGCTACGCATTTTCGGCTTTTTTCTATCCTCCAGTATCGTCCCGTTTTGTCCGATCCTGTCCGGAAAAGATTTCCGTTTTCTTGTATCATTAGTATATCACATTTCACAAAAAGATACAAGCAAACAATCTTCGACCAAATGTGATCATCATAAAAAGCCCAGAGTGTACATAGAGGGCACAGGATGTTTCATATCGCAGAGCTGGCATATTGCCATTGCTCTGTCGTATTGGAGACAGCCTTTCTCTGTGTACACTTTTGTTTTCAGAGCGGGCAGATCCTGTGGTTTCTTTCTCTGGCGGAAAGGACAAAACATGAAAAAGATCTACGACCCGAAGACAAAGCAGTACTATCTGGTTAATGAAGTTCTGTACACCAGTTTCACAAAAGAAGCTACCCGCATTCGCAAATACGAGCAGTATCATGGACACTGTTGCTGCCCCTATACAGCCATCGGAAGATGCGATGGCTGTTGTCTGGATTGTCCGTACCGAATAACAGATACTCTGTCGCTGGATCAGGAAAATGAATATGGCAGTAATCTGTATGATCTGGTCGCTACAAATGATTGTCCCATCGATCAGCACTGTGCGGAAAAACAACTGCTCTCTCTGGTGATCGGTCGACTGCGTGAATTGGATGCAGAGGCAGATAAAATGTTGATGATTTGGGTGCAAGAAGGAGTCATCTCCGATCGAGAAATGGCAAGAAGACTGGGCAGAAAGCAAAGCACCTTTGCCAAGCAGATCAATCGAATTCGCATGGAATTAAGAATAATTTGTAAACTCTAAGAAATCCGGTGCTCAAAAGCAACGTTTTTCTCCAAGAGATAGATGGCAGGAAAAATCCTGCAAAAGGAGGTGGTCAAGATGGAACTGGAACTGCTCATTATGCTCTGTCTGGAACTGGAGCAAGTAGAAATCATACTGGCAATCATGGAAAAGGAGTGAAACCAAATGAAAACCCTCATAGATGTCCTTGCAGCACTCAGCGATTTCGTAAAGGTCGCATCCGAGTGGGCAGAAAGTGCTTCCAAAGCGGAAGTGGAGACGTTTACACAGATTTATCCGCAAAAGGAAGAAACGGTCAAAAAAGCAGTAGAAAAGCCGGTCACACTGGAAGAAGTCCGCAGCGTTCTGGCAAATCTGTCCCGCAGCGGACAAAAGGAAACGGTGCTGAAACTGCTGCAAAAGCACGGCGGCAGCCGATTGTCTGAAGTTCCGCCAGAGCGGTACGCTGCACTGTTCGCAGATGCACAGGAGGCAGCCCATGCCGAATAAACACGCCGTGCTCTCTGCTTCTTCCAGTGCTCGCTGGCTGGCGTGTCCGCCCTCCGCACAGCTTTGTGCTGCCCTGCCGGATACCGTGACGGACTACGCCCGGGAAGGCACGTGTGCTCATGAGTTGGCAGAGTACAAAGTGCAAAAGCTGCTTGGCAATCCGGCATCTAATCCCACGGAGAACTTAGACTTCTACGATGCAGAAATGGAAGACTGCACGGACAGCTACGCCCAGTACATCGCCGAACTGCTGGCAACCCTGCAAGAACCCATGGTTTTAGTGGAACAGCGTCTGGATTTCAGCCGATATGTTCCCAGCGGTTTTGGTACGGGAGATTGCGTGATTGTTGCAGAGAATGTTTTAACCGTCATCGATTTCAAGTATGGAAAAGGCGTGGCGGTATCTGCCGACCACAACTCGCAGATGATGCTGTACGCTCTTGGGGCGTTGGAACTATTCGATGCCCTCTATGACATCGCAGAAATCCGGATGGTGATCTTTCAGCCAAGAATCCAGAACCTCAGCGAATGCACCCTGCCGCTGTCGAAGTTGCTGCACTGGGCGGAAACCGAGCTAAAACCCAAAGCCGCACTTGCTGCCAAAGGCGATGGTGATTTCTGTGCTGGTGAACATTGTCGGTTCTGCAAAGTGAAAGCAACTTGCCGGAAACGGGCGGAGTACAATCTACAATTGGCGAAGTATGATTTTGCAATGCCGGACAAGCTGACCGATGCCGAAATTGAAGCAATTTTGGAAACTGCTGACCAGCTGGTTGCATGGGCTTCTGATATCAAGGAATACGCCTTGCAGCAGTCCTTACAGGGGAAAACGTGGAAGAATTGGAAGCTGGTTGAAGGCAGAGCCAGACGAGCATATTGCAGTGAAACTGCAGCAGCGGAGGCGGTACAAGCTGCTGGATTCGACCCATACGAACATAAGGTACTGGGCATTACCGCAATGACCAGAATGCTGGGCAAGAAAAAATTTGAAGAATTGTTGGGAGATTTGCTTGTGAAACCACAGGGAAAGCCAACACTTGTTCCGCTATCAGACAAACGACCTGTGTGGAATACTGCACAGGTAGATTTCAAAGAATAAAGGAGTTTTTATCATGGCAAAGTATATCAATCCTGCAAAAGTAGTAACCGGTGTATGCAGATTTAGCTACGCCAACCTCTGGGAAGCAAAGGCAATGGACGAGAACAGCAAGCCGAAGTACAGCGTTTCCCTCATCATTCCGAAGTCGGACACGAAAACCATCGAGAAGATTCGTGCCGCCATTCAGGCTGCCTACGAGGAGGGACAGGGCAAGCTGAAGGGCAACAGCAAGTCCGTTCCGCCGCTGACTTCTCTCAAGACACCGCTTCGGGATGGTGATTTGGAACGACCGGACGATGAAGCGTATACCAACAGTTATTTCGTCAATGCCAATTCCATCACTGCTCCGGGTATCGTAGATGCAGCTTGCCAGCAGATTTTAGACCACAGCGAGATTTACAGCGGTGTCTACGGCAGAGCCAGCATCACCTTCTATGCGTTCAACACCAAGACATCCCGTGGCATTGCCTGCGGCTTGCAGAACGTCCAGAAGATTCGGGATGGCGAACCGCTGGGCGGTCACAGCCGTGCAGAGGACGACTTCGCAACCGTAGAAGACGAGGATTTTCTGAACTAAGATAGCTGGGCGGACAGCTAGGCGTCATGCTTGGGTGGGTGATTGAGATATGCAAAAATTGATGATTGATTTAGAAACCAAAAGCGACATCGACATTGCCAAATCAGGTGTGTATCGTTATGCAGATTCTCCATATTTTGATATTCTGCTTTTTGCGTACTCCGTGGACGATACCCCGGTGCAAGTGGTTGACCTTGCTTGCGGTGAACAGCTGCCGGAAGAAATCTTGAACGCTCTGACGGATGACCGCATCCAGAAACATGCCTTCAACGCCAGCTTTGAGCGGGTCTGCCTGTCGGTCTGGCTGCGGCGAAACTACCCAGAATGTTTCGTCTCCTACGGCTCACCGGAGGATGCCTGCGGCAACTATCTAAACCCGAACGCATGGCGATGCACGATGGTGGCAGCTGCCTATCTGGGCTTGCCGCTGAGCCTTGCCGGCGTGGGAGCAGTTCTACAGTTACAGCAACAGAAAATGTCCGAGGGGAAAGCCCTGATTCGCTATTTCTGCGTACCATATGACACGGTGAACGGCGTTCCACAATTTCATATGCCTGCCGATTCTCCGGAGAAATTGAACGTCTTTCGGGCATACAACCAACGGGATGTGGAAACGGAACAAGCGATTGAACAAAAAATTGCTCGGTTCCCCGTGCCGGATTTTGTCTGGCAGGAGTATGCCCTTGACCAGACCGTCAACGACCGTGGGATTCAACTGGATTTGCAGCTGGTGCAACAGGCAATTCATATGGACACGCTCACGAAAGATAAGCTGCTGCATCAACTGAAAGATCTGACCGACTTGGACAATCCGAACTCTGTTCAGCAAATGAAACAATGGCTGGCGGAACACGGACTGGAGTTAGAATCGTTGGGAAAAAAAGAAGTACAGGAACAATTGAAAACTGCTCCGCCGGACTTGCAAGCCGTGTTGTTACTTCGACAACAAGTATCAAAATCCTCGGTCAAAAAGTATCAAGCCATGCAAAACGCCGTCTGCTTGGATGGTCGTGCAAGAGGAATGTTTCAGTTCTATGGTGCAAATCGAACAGGTCGAGAGGCTGGTCGTATCATTCAGTTGCAAAACCTGCCGCAGAATCATCTTCCCGACTTGGAAGATGCACGGGAGCTTGTGAAGTCTGGTGATTTAGAGGCAATAGAACTGCTGTATGAAGACGTTCCGGACACGCTCTCACAGCTGATTCGTACTGCTTTTATTCCAAAACCCGGTTATAAGTTCCTTGTTGCCGATTTCTCTGCCATTGAGGCACGTGTCATTGCATGGCTTGCCGGCGAAACGTGGCGAATGCAGGCGTTCGCAGATGGCAAGGACATCTACTGTGCCTCGGCTTCTAAGATTTTCGGTGTGCCAGTAGTCAAGCATGGCATCAACGGACACCTTCGGCAGAAAGGTAAGGTCGCAGAATTGGCATGTGGTTATAGCGGATCGGTCGGAGCAATGAAAGCCATGGGTGGATCGGAAATGTCCGATACAGAACTGAAGCAAATTGTGACGGACTGGCGAACTGCTTCTCCACACATTGTACAGTTGTGGTGGGATGTAGAAAATGCGGCTATCAAGGCTGTGCGGGATAAAACCGAAACAGAGACCCACGGCATTCACTTCTCTTATGAATCCGGTTTTCTGTTTATCCGCCTGCTGTCCGGCAGACGGTTGGCATATGTCAAGCCACGCATCGGTGAAAATCGCTTCGGCGGTGATTCCATCACCTATGAGGGCATTGGCACAGGCAGAAAGTGGGAACGCTTGGAAACTTACTCCGGCAAACTGGTCGAAAACATTGTTCAGGCAACCGCACGGGATCTGCTCTTCTATTCCATGCAAACGCTATCACAATACTTCATTGTCGGTCATATTCACGATGAAATGATCATCGAATGCCCGAAAGATACAAAGCTGGATGAGATCTGTCAGCAGATGGCGAGAACACCAGACTGGGCAAAGGGACTGTTGCTTCGGGCAGACGGATATGAATGCAGCTTTTACAAGAAAGATTAGGAGAATTCCATATGTTTTACATCAAAGAAAATCTGAATGACACCACCAGTATCTCTGTGGAGATCAACAACGAAAACGTATACTGTCGCTGCCCACAGTGCGGTGCAGAAGTACCAGTGGATCTGAGTGTTTTCTGGACAGCAAAAAACTTTGACATTTTCAGCAGTGCCGTTTACTGCGATGCCTGCACACTGAAGCGGCTGAAAGGAGCACTGCATGAATCTGTATAACGCTGAGGGATACATTGATCTCACTGCTTATGAAGCACTGAGCCGTATTGAACGAGAAGAACGCAGGGCGAAAAAGGCTGCCGCTTATCGACCGCTGGTATACATCTGTTCTCCCTATTCCCATGGCTGCATCAACGACAATATCGAAAACGCCAGACGATACAGCCGCTTTGCAGTAGACACCCACTATGTCCCTATCGCTCCCCACTTGCTGTTTCCGCAATTCATGGATGACAGTCTGGGCGAAGATCGTCAGACAGCGATGTTCATGAATTTGGTACTGCTGTCAAAGTGTGCCCAGCTGTGGGTGTTTGGTTCTGTGCGGTCGGAGGGTATGCAGCAGGAAATCAAATGGGCGAAGCGACGGCATATGACCATTCGGTATTTTACAGAAGAACTGGAGGAAATAGAATGAAATTTACGCTCTATACAGCAAACTGTACCGGCAATGAAAAGAATATCCTTTATCCAAACCAAAAGGTCATTACTTCAGAAGCGGACTTGAAAAAAGCCGTTGTCTACGATCATGTCTGTGCTCAGTATGAGAATTTTGCCCGCAGTGACGCTAATTTCCTGCTGTCTGATGTAGTACCCATGGATTGTGACAACGACCATTCAGATGACCCGAAAGACTGGATCACACAGGAAAAACTGGCAAGTTTCCTCAGTGATGTTGCATTTGCAGTAACCTACAGCCGTCATCATATGCTGGCGAAAGGGAATAAATCCGCAAGACCACGTTTTCATGTATTTTTTCCGACAGCACCCTGCAACGATGCAAATTCTCATAAGGCGATAAAGCAGAAAATCCATAAGGAACTGCCGTTCTTCGACGGCAATGCACTGGATGCCTCACGTTTTCTTTTTGGCTGTCCGAGTGATGTTGTATGGCACGAAGGCAGTTTATCCATTGAGGACTGGCTTACACTGATGAAGTCAAATCGTAACATTCCGCAGGGACAGCGAAACAGCACAATGTCTCGCATGGCTGGAAAGCTGGTCAAGCGTTTTGGTGTGACCGAGGAAAGTTATCAGAAGTTTCTGGAAAAAGCAGCAGAATGCGAACCACCGCTTCCGGATGAAGAACTGGAAACCATCTGGCACAGTGCCTGCAAATTCGGCAAAAAAGTAACCTCGCAGGAAGGATATATTTCTCCTGAAGCATACGGCAAACAGTCCCTGATCCCCGATGATTTTTCGGACGTTGGAGAGGCTCGCACATTTGTAGAAGGCTTTTCAGATGAGGTGGCGTTTACTATTGCGACCGATTATCTTCGCTACAACGGAACCTATTGGGAGGAGTCAGAGCACGCTGTCACCCTTGCTATGATCGAACACACAGACATACAGCTGGCAGAAGCCGAAAAGCAGGTGGAAGCATCCCTTCTGAAACTAGAAAGTCTTGGTGTTGCAAGAGATGCAGCAATCAATGGCGGCAAAAAGTTTCGGGATAGTCTGGACGAGGAACAGACCGCCGCATACAAAGAGTATCAGTACTATGCCACTTTCAAGGCATTCGTGATGAAATACCGCCATGTTCGCAGTATGACCAATGCACTGGATGCTGCAAAGCCGCTGGTTCTCCACAATCCCGAAGCCCTTGACAGCAATCCGATGCTTTTAAATACCCCCGGAGGCACTTACTATCTGCCCGAAGGATTGAATGGCTGGAAGCCTACAGATCCTGCTGACCTCTTAACGAAAGTGACGGCGGTCGTTCCAAGTGATGCTGGTAAGGATTTGTGGGAGAATGCCTTACAGCTGTTCTTCTGCGGTGACCAGAGTTTAATTGATTATGTGCAGATGATTTGCGGACTTTGCATTGTGGGCAAGGTGTACTTGGAGGCGATGATTATTGCCTACGGTGACGGACGAAACGGAAAATCAACGTTCTGGAATGTCATCTACAAGGTTCTGGGAAGTTACAGCGGAAACATTTCAGCAGATGCCCTGACTGTCAATTGCAAGAGAAACGTGAAGCCGGAGATGGCGGAACTGAAAGGAAAACGGATGATTATTGCGGCAGAATTGCAGGAAGGTATGCGGCTGAATACCAGTGTCGTCAAACAGCTCTGTTCCACTGACCCGATCTTTGCCGAAAAGAAGTTCAAAGCACCATTCCACTTTGAACCTTCACATACTTTGGTGCTGTATACCAATCATCTTCCAAAGGTCGGTGCATCGGATGATGGCACATGGCGGAGATTGATTGTCATTCCATTTCACGCAAAAATTCAGGGTTCTAAGGACATCAAAAACTACACGCAGCACTTGGTCGATAACGCTGGCGGTGCGGTGCTTTCCTGGCTGATTGAAGGTGCAAGAAAAGTGATTGCGGCAAACTATCAGATCAACAGACCGCAGTGTGTTCTTGATGCAATTGGAGCCTATCGGGAAGGCAATGACTGGCTTGGCAATTTCATCAATGAGTGTTGTGAAGTGGATAAAAGCTATCAGGAAAAGTCCGGAGAACTATATCGGCACTATCGTGAATACTGTCTTGAAAATGGTGAGTTTGTTCGCAGCACATCAGATTTCTATTCTGCTTTGGAACAGGCTGGGTATAAACGTAAGAGAACAACACAGTGTAATGTGATTGTGGGACTGTGCATCAAATTCGATTTCCTTGACTAAAAGTATGTTTTTGACTTCCACTTTATAAAATCGACCTCCACTTTTAAGGTCAAAAAACACCGAAATATAGGGAAAGTGGAAGTCATAGGAACTCATATACAGACTTTACGCAGGCGAGAAAAAAAGTAAAATTTTTCTCTCTATATAAGGTTTGTATTTGACTTCCTATGACCTCCATTTTCTCAAAAAACAGGGAGAATCCATGCGAGAAAAAATCATTGAAGAAAAACTCACAAAGGCAGTAAAGCAAAATGGCGGTGTGTGTTGGAAATTCACGTCTCCCGGAACGGCAGGCGTTCCAGATCGCATCGTATTGATGCCCGGCGGCAGAATTGCTTTTGTGGAAATGAAAGCACCCGGAGAGAAACCCAGACCACTTCAACTTTCCCGGCATAAACTTCTGAGGCGATTGGGTTTTCTGGTTTACGTCTTGGATGCTTGTGAGGGCATCGAAAAAATCATCTCGGAGGTGAAAAGCGATGGAACTACATGATTATCAGAAATATGCTGTTCGATTTATCGAAGAACATCCAATCGCAGCACTCTTTCTGGATATGGGACTTGGTAAGACGATTACAACACTGACCGCAATCCACAATTTGATGTTTGATTTGTTTGCGGTCAGAAAAGTTTTGATTATTGCACCGTTGCGAGTTGCACGGGATACATGGTCTGCTGAAATTGAAAAATGGGAGCACTTGAAACCGCTGCGATACAGCGTAGCGGTCGGCACAGAGGAAGAACGCATTGCAGCTTTAAAGGCAGATGCTGACATCTACATCATCAATCGTGAAAACGTGGACTGGCTCGTCAACAACACGAAGTTCGATTATGACATGGTGGTGATTGATGAACTGAGTTCATTTAAGAGCCACCAGAGCAAACGCTTCAAAGCCCTGATGAAAGTTCGACCGAATGTGAAACGCATCGTGGGGCTGACCGGAACGCCTGCCAGCAACGGCTTGATGGATTTATGGTCAGAATTCCGTCTGCTAGATATGGGAGAACGGCTCGGCAGATTCATCGGGCAGTACCGGAATGCCTACTTCAAGCCGGACAAGCAGAACGGCTATATCGTGTATTCCTATAAGCCCTTGCCCGATGCAGAAGAACGGATCTACGAAAAAATATCGGACATCACCGTTTCGATGAAAGCCATCGACCACCTGCACATGCCGGAATTACTTTCCAACGAATATCCCGTGCAGCTGTCCGACACGGAGCAAGAAACCTACAAACGGTTCAAGTCCGAATTGATTCTGGAGATGCAGGACACTGAGATTACCGCCGCCAACGCTGCCACCCTCAGCAACAAACTTTCCCAGCTGGCGAATGGTGCAGTGTATGACGATACCGGAGCGGTGATTCCCATTCACAGCCGAAAGCTGGATGCATTGGAGGACTTGATAGAGGCAGCCAACGGAAAACCCGTTCTGGTGGCGTATTGGTTCAAGCATGATTTGAAACGGATTCAAGAGCGACTGCGAAAGCTGAATGTTTCCTATCAGGAAATCCAGTCCTCTGACAGTATTCGGAACTGGAACGCCGAAAGGCTGCAAGTTGGTCTGCTACACCCAGCCGCTGCCGGACATGGCTTGAACTTACAGGCAGGCGGTTCTCACCTGATTTGGTTTGGACTGACCTGGAGTCTGGAACTCTACCAGCAGACCAACGCCAGACTGTGGCGGCAGGGGCAGCAATCCGAAACGGTTGTCATTCAACATCTCATCACCAAGGGCACGATTGACGAACGCATCTTGAAAGCCCTGACTCGAAAGGAACAAACCCAGACCGCTTTGATGACTGCTGTGTGTGCTGAAATTGTGAGGGAGGAAAATGCATGAATCCAAAAGCATACATGGAAGAGGCAGAACGCCTCCGACACCGAATCTTTCGGAAAGAGCATGAGATCGATTGCATACGACAATCTGCTGAGGGTATGGGTGGAAAAGGTGGAGATTCCCCTAAAACAGTTTCTCCAGAACCACACAAGATGGAAATTGCTGTAGAAAAAATTTTGTCATTGGAAGAAGAAATCGAAGAAACCAAAATGGAACTTCAACATTTGATGCATGAAATGCGGAAACAGATTCAGAAGGTCACAGATGCAGATGCCCGTGATCTTCTTACAAAACGGTATCTGGAGTTTAAGCCATGGAAAGTGGTGGCAAGTGAATTAGACTATAGCGTACAGCATATTTACTATCTCCACAATAAAGCACTCCAAAAGTTAAGAGTTCATCAGAGTTCATAAGACTTGATAAGAGCTTTATGGTATGCTATACTGTATCATAGCAAAGAATAAAACGAGAGCCGCCATGGAATCATCCGAGGCGGCTTTTTGTATCCGGAGGTGAACCTTATGCCGAGGAAGGCACTGAAACCATGCAAGCATCCCGGCTGTCCCAACTTGACAAACGGTTTGTATTGTGCGGAGCATCAGTCCCTGCACCCAGACCGACCGTCTGCCGCCAAGCGTGGCTACGGCAGCAAGTGGCAGAAACTCAGCAAGGCGTACCTCCGCCGGCATCCCTTGTGTGTGAGGTGCAAAGCACAGGGACGGTTCACGGCAGCGACTGTGGTCGACCATGTCATTCCTCACCGTGGTGATCCGCATCTGATGTGGGATGAAAGCAACTGGCAGGCGTTATGCAAGCCCTGCCACGACCGCAAGACATGGACGGAAGACAACAGACCTAATTACGAATACTAATCGTTGATAACCCAGACTCCTTGTTTTTTTGAAAATACAATGCGTTCTTCTTTTTTTAGTGAATCAAAAGCATCTTTGATATCTTTTTTTGTAAAGACAGAGGAATGGGATGGGTAAAGTTGCTTAATTATTTGTTTTTGGCATAAGTGCTGACCATCAAAAATAAGATCAATGATTTCATCTTTAATCTGTTGTTCTTCGGATGCTTTGAAAGTTTCCAATGCACTACGACCGCTATCTATAACATCCGCCCATTTAATTAAGGTCGATTCTTTAATAACCATTCTTGCAGTAATTTTGCATTCTGTTTCTTTTTTATTTTTTGGCATGATGGCGGATTCCATGATGTATACGGGTTCATCTTTACCCTCACTTACAATAAATCTTCCGTGTGCAAAGGAACAACGAATGTAATAGAACACATCAATGAACTCAGCATATTTATCACTGGACAAAAACACAATGCGGTTGCCTCGCAATGATTGGAAAACACCATTCAATTGACAAACAGCTAGTTTATCACTCATGTTTGATTGTGTTCCATTCTTTTTAGAGCCTTTAGTTGCCTTGCAGTAATTCTGCCCTACAGTAAATCCTCCGATATGAAGAAGATACGATCTAAGTTTGGTTTTACTCCAAGGTTTAGCACCCCAATTGCGACCAGACATTCCATGTGATGAAGAACTTGTTAAATCACATGGCGTTGAAAATAAGTAAAACTCTATAATCCTTTGAAAATTATCGCTGAAATGAATTCCTTTTTTATTAGTGACCCATCCAGGATTAATTGTGTCAATTACATCAGCCATAAATATGCCCCCATAGTGTTTTTCTTAATTATATCACTATTCGACAAAAAACGCAATTCAATTAAATAGGACCGCCGGTGGGGGTATCGAAATCACTAATTGTGAATTTTTTACAGACCGGCGTTCCCTCTCACACACAAAAACCAAGGTTCAAACGGGGGATTAACCACGGAAATATGCAAACAAGCCAAAACCTACGCAGTTTCGGCTGTTTTTCTCTCAAAAGGCAGGTGAAATCAGATGGCAAAGGACGGTACAAGAAGAGGCGGCAGACGAGTTCGTGCAGGCGACAAGCCGAAAGCCCTCTCCGACAAAATCGCAGAGGGCAAGGATGCAGATATTATGGAGTTTCATGCTCCGGAATTGGATGCAGCTGATCTGGACGATGCCGCTGATTTGACCGGTGCGGATATGCCAAGCCCCAGTGCATACTTGTCTGCCCAGCAGAAGAACGGAAAACCGCTGGGAGCAGACATCGTGTACAAAGAAACATGGCTCTGGCTGAAACAACGTGGCTGTGAAAAGCACGTCAACAAACGACTGCTGGAAAGCTACTCGCAGGCATTCGCCCGATTTGTACAGTGTGAAGAAGCCCTCAGTACCTATGGACTGCTGGGAAAGCACCCGACCACCGGCGGCGTTATTGCTTCTCCGTTTGTGCAGATGAGCCAGACATTTCAGAAACAGGCAAATTTGCTCTGGTATGAGATTTTCGATATTGTGAAACAGAACTGCACGACAAAATTTGACGGTACACCACAGGATGATTTGATGGAACAGCTTCTGAGCAGCAGAAAGTGAGAAATACATGAAAGCAGATACTCAGTTCTGGCGAGATCTGAAAGCCAATCGCCAGAAGATGACCAAACAGCAATACAGAACCATTAAGGGACAGGCAGTCAGCGGAAAAGTGCTGGATGCCAGAAAAGGTTTACAGAAAGTTTTGAAGCGGAGGAATGGAGCATGACCACAACCAAAGAATTTCAGCTTGTTGATATCAATAAGTTAGTACCCTATGCCAACAACGCCAGAACGCACAACAAGGAACAGATCCTGAAGCTTCGCTCTTCTCTGCGTGAGTTTGGATTTGTGAATCCGGTGATTATCGACCGGGAATACAATGTGCTGGCTGGTCACGGCAGAATCGAAGCGGCAAAGGCAGAAAATATTTCAGAAGTGCCATGTGTATTTGCCGACCATCTGACGGAAGCGCAGAAGAAAGCGTATATTCTTGCTGACAACCGGATGGCATTGGATGCAGGCTGGGACGAAGAACTGCTGTCTGTAGAAATGCAGGAGTTGCAGGAACTCGGCTTCGACCTTTCCATGACCGGATTTGATGAAAAGGAACTGACAGACCTATTGGGTGTAGATGCAGATGGCGAGGTAAAAGAGGATGACTTTGACCTGTCCGCTGCCTTAGAAAAGGCAGCTTTTGTCCAGCGTGGCGATATATGGACAGTTGGCAGACACAAGCTGATGTGCGGTGATGCCACATCTGCGGAAGATGTATCTGCTCTCATGGGTGACACCAAGGCAAATCTCATTCTGACCGATCCTCCCTATGGCGTTTCGTTTAAGAGTGCCAGCGGTTTGACCATACAGAATGACAGTATGAAGAACGAGGAGTTTTATACATTTCTGCTGTCCTCCTTTCAGCGAATGGCAGAACATCTGGAAAAAGGCGGTTCTGCCTATGTATTCCATGCAGACACCGAAGGGCTGAATTTCAGAAAAGCTTTCATTGATGCCGGATTTCATCTTGCAGGCTGCTGTATTTGGGTAAAAGACAGCCTTGTGCTGGGACGCTCGGATTATCAGTGGCAGCACGAACCTGTGCTGTATGGCTTTATGCAGAATGGCAAGCATCACTGGTATTCCGACCGCAAGCAGACGACCATCTGGCATTTTGACAAGCCGAAACGCAACGCCAATCACCCTACCTCCAAACCGCTGGACTTGCTTGGCTATCCCATCGGAAATTCTACACAGGAAAATGGCGTGGTAATGGACACCTTTGGCGGCAGCGGCTCTACTTTGATGGCTTGTGAGCAGATGAACCGCATCTGTTACACCATGGAATTGGATGAAAAATATGCCTCGGTGATTCTTCGCCGGTATGTGGAAGATACGAGAAATGCCGATGGTGTATATGTTGTGCGGGATGGAAAGCAGATTGCATATTCTGAATTGGTAAAGGAAGTGGAACTTCCCAATGATTAAAATTCTCTGTGTAGATGCCTTGGAAGGACTGCGAACGCTTCCAAATGACAGCGTTTCCATGTGTGTTACAAGCCCACCTTATTATGGTTTGCGGGATTACGGCAATGCTGGTCAAATTGGAATCGAAGATTCTCCAGAACAGTATATACAAAAGCTGACTGCTGTATTTCGAGAAGTACGGCGAGTGCTTCGACCAGACGGAACTTTGTGGCTGAACATCGCTGATAGCTATGCCGGAAGCGGAAAAGGAATCGGTCGAAAGCCTACACATTGTAAGCATTCATATCAAATTCCAGCGGACAGTGCTGCGGCTGCTATGCCAACTACATGGAATGCTATCAAACCAAAAGATATGATTGGAATTCCATGGATGTTGGCGTTTGCCCTTCGTGCAGATGGTTGGTATCTCCGTTCGGACATTATCTGGAACAAGATCAACTGTCTGCCAGAAAGTGTAAAAGATCGTCCCACAAAGTCTTATGAACATTTGTTCTTGTTTGCAAAATCTAGCCGGTATTACTACAATGCAGCAGCAATTATGGAACCCGCAGCGGAAAGCAGCCTAAAACGATACGCTCGTGGTCGCTCTGGTCGAAACAAGTATGGCAGATTTTCGGAACAGGGCATCAATGGGACAGATTACAACGAACGAATGCAGGGAAAAACCATGCGAAACAAGCGAGATGTTTGGAATATCAGCACCAACTCTTACCGCATGGGAGAACATTTCGCTATGTTTCCGGAGCAGTTGGTAGAACCCTGTATTTTGGCAGGCTGTCCAGAAGATGGCGTGGTTCTTGATCCGTTCTTCGGAAGTGGAACTACTGGTGCAGTTGCCAAGCGACTGCATCGGCAGTGTATCGGAATTGAACTGAATCCAGTCTATTGCAAAAAAGCAGAAGAACGAATCGCATCTGTCTGATTCTCACAAATGACCGCCGAAACATTCTACACATCTCACAGTTGCTATCTGTGGAAAAAAGAGTTAACATATGTACTGCCGAAAGGCAAATCACCGAAAATCGGGAGGAAAACATATGATAATTGCATTTGGACGGGCTGGAAATGAACGAAAGAAACTGGCGTGGGCGATAGCCACGATCATTGGAACAACGGCAGAATATCAGTATATGCCCACCTGTACTTACAAAATCGGGGAATGCTACACTGTTACCAAAGCAGGTGATCTGGAAATCAGCGATCAAGCCGACCGTAAGGAAACAGAACGGCTTCTTGCCGAACTGGCAAGTCGGGGCTATGCTGTTCCGGACACCACAGAACCGGAATCCAAGGGCTTGACGGTGCAGATGCCAGCCGATTTCTTCACGGAACATACACTGGGCAATCTCCGGCAGATCTGCGAAAACAAGGTTGCCCTTTTTCAGGCAGCTTTTCAAACCGACTGTTTGGACATCATTCCGTCTGATGAAAAGGTGGAATTTCCATGGTTCACGGTCGAACAGGACGGCGATGCAGATGCCTACTGTACCTTCATTTCCATGCTCTGCGAATTTGCCAAGAACCAGAGCCGCATCAACCGCAAGCCGGACACCTCCGACAATCCCAAGTACACCATGCGGTGTTTCCTGATTCGTCTGGGAATGGTGGGTGCAGAATTCAAGGCGGCAAGAAAGGTCATTCTTCGCAATCTCACAGGCAATTCCGCATTCAGAAAGGTTGGTGATACTGATGCCGTTTCCGAGTGAATCATATTTGGAACAGTTGCGAAAAAAGTACCCTGTTGGAACAAAATTACAGCTGCTTTCTATGCGGAATGAAACATATCCGATTCTTCCCGGAACAGTTGGTGTGGTCACGCATATTGACGATGCGGGTTCTATTCATATGCGGTGGGAGAATGGTTCTTCCCTTGCTCTGATTCCAGAAATCGACAGTTTCCAGACCGTATCCGAGGCGAAAAAATAAGGCGGCACCTCCTCCATTGTACGGTATGTTACCATACAATCGCAAGAATTGCAAGAGTGTATTCTACACAATCTTTTGACCTCATTTTCTGTAGATTTAGCCACTTGCTATCTCCTCCGTTTAGAGTTAATATGGTTACAACGAAAGGGGTGCGGGTGTCCGGTGGACACCTCTGCGAAGCAGAAGCACCGACCGAGGCGACAGCCGAGACAAAGCCCGAAAACCGCTATTTTACGGAGGAAAATACCATGAACGAAAAAACCGCAAAGCAAATCGAAAACCTGAAAAAGCAGACCATTGGCGTGGAGATTGAGATGAACCACATCACCAGAGAACGAGCTGCCAAACTTGCCGCCGACCATTTTGGCACAGGCAGATACGAATACACTGCCAGCCGAAACGGCTACAGCACTTGGTCAGCATGGGATGCACAGGGCAGAGAATGGAAATTTCAAAAGGATGTCAGCATTGCAGGATGCGATGCCGAAAAGTGCGAACTGGTCACGCCGATTCTGAAATACGAGGACATTGAAACCTTGCAGGAACTGGTAAGAAAGCTTCGCAAAGCCGGAGCAATCAGCCATGCAGGCATCGGAGCCGGAGTACACATTCACATCGGTGCCAACGAACACACACCGCAAACCCTGCGAAACCTCGCCAACCTTATGGCGAGCCACGAACGGCTGATTGCAGATGCCCTGAAAATCGACCAAGGCAGAATGAACCGATATTGCAGAACGGTCAATCCCCAATTCATCGAACAGCTGAACCGAAAAAAGCCCACCAACATGGCACAGTTTGCAGACATCTGGTATACGGCGAACGGTGCAAATTACGGCAGAAATCAACACTACAACGACAGCCGATACCACATGCTGAACTATCACGCAACTTTTACAAAAGGCACAATTGAATTCCGGTTATTTCAATTCGACAAGCCTGCCAACGGCAGGAAAAACGGACTTCATGCCGGACAGCTGAAAAGCTACATACAACTTTGCCTTGCCCTTTCCGAAATGGCAAAGGGACTGCGAACCGCCAGCCCGAAACCACAGCAAACGGAAAACCCGAAATTCGCCATGCGAACATGGCTGATTCGGCTGGGGCTGGTCGGCGAGGAGTTCGCCACCGCCAGAACGTTCCTTACCAGAAACTTGGACGGCGATGCCGCCTTCCGGTTCGACCGATAAAGAGACAGCCTTTTGCTACCAGCTACACCAGACCGCTTCGGCGGTCTTATGGTGGTGAAAGGGTATCCCTTTCAGAAAGGATTTGATCACATGAAAAAGTTTTACCTTGCCTATGGCAGCAATCTGAACGTGAAACAGATGCAGTTCCGCTGCCCGGATGCCAGAATTGTGGGGACTGCGGAGATCCCAAATTACCAGCTGCTGTTCAAGGGCAGCAAGACCGGCTCCTATCTGACCATCGAGCCCAAACAGGGCTGTACCGTTCCGGCGGCAGTCTGGTCGGTGTCGGAACGAAATGAACTCGCTCTTGACCGCTATGAGGGGTATCCCCATTTCTACTACAAAACGGAACTGGAACTTTCCCTTGCAGAAACCGGGAAAAAGCTGACTGTCTTTGTGTATATCATGCACGAGGAACGGAAACTGGGCATTCCCACTTCTGCCTACATCCGCACCTGTGTGGACGGATACCGCCAGTTCGGCTTTGACCTGAAACACCTGCGGAAAGCCATGGACATCAGCGAACGGGAGGTGTACCACCATGAAAACGGATAAGCCAGTTTCGGCAGTCTGCCCACTTTGCGGAAAGCCCTACTCCGGTGTGCCTGCACTTTCCAGAACGGACAACCAAACGCCCATTTGCCCGGACTGCGGCATTCGGCAGGCACTGGAAAGCATCGGCGTTTCCACGGAGGAACAGGAGAAAATCCTGTCTGTAATGCACCGAAAGTTCCCTATGTAACCGCCCTGTTTGCCCTGTGTGGGCTTTCAGAGCACTTGCCGAAAAACTGCCCAAAGTCAAAACCAGCCCCACACAGGCAAACTGTGCGGGGCTTGATTGGTGGCTGCGATTTCCGGAGATGCCTTTTCCATTGTACTGTATTTTACCATAGAAAAGCAAGTTTATCCAGTGTCAGATCCACCAAATATACAGCAAAAATAACGCCTTATGTTCTGTACATTTAGCCGCTTGCTATACGCCGAAAGGTATGGTAATATACAGTTACCGAAAGGGAAAACAACCAAAAAACCACGAAATACGGAGGAAAACACAATGGTATCATACGGAATCGCAAAGGCAAGAGCAATGGCAAACAGAACGGACTGGAACGAAAGAACCGAAATCACAAAGGCGGTCATCACCTGGTTCGATGCGGACTACGAATACGAACTGGAGATTGAAAACGAGGACAGGCTGGACAACGAGGAGTTCACCGCATGGGTTGAGGAAAACGCAGAAAGCCTTGCAAAGGCAGATGCCGAAAGCCTCCACACGGTTTGCGAGGAAATCGACAGCATCGACTTTACGGAAAAGGAAATCGACGACGATGCCCTTTTCGATGAGGAGTACGAAAACGCCTGCGAATTTGAATGGGAGTGCCAGACCGGACGGTAACCCAAAACCCACAACCCAAGACCAAAGCCCCGAAAGGGGCTGCGGCTCGTACAGCCGCTGTGTTGCCCTGTCCGGCGTGGTTTCGTTTCCTCCGAGTGGTTTTCCCTTTCCCACAAACGCCCCACACAGGGCAACGTGGGACTTGCTTTTTGGGTTGGTATCATGCACAATTTTCTGCCTTTCTCTTTGTGCAGAATATGCCGGAAATTTCGTTGACTTCTCCTTTGGTTTATGGTAATATACATCATGCTGAAAGGCAAAAACAATGAAAACTGGAGGAAAAAACAATGTGGACAGAAGGAACAATTCAGGTAGGAACGAGCACTTTTCACTACTGGGTGAAACATTACGAGGAGCCTTCCATTTTTGGATATGAGGAAGGCAGAGCCTCGAAAATCTCCCTGCGGCGGAATGGCAAAACGGTGTTCAATTTCGACCGGGGCATGGATATTCCGCCGGAGGATGAGGAAACCGAAACTGCACTGGCGATCCTGCTGAAACAGTACAACTGATTCTTCCAAAACCAAATCCCATAAGCCGGAGCCGAAAGGCTCTGGCGGTCGTACACCCGGTTTTTGTTCGTGTATGGTACACAAGAAACCGTAGAAATTTCGACGTTTTTTCTGTTCATTTAGCCGCTTGCTATCCTTGCTTTTGTATGGTAATATGGTTACAATGGGAATAGAATCTCAATTATAAAAAAGCCCACCGGAGCATAAAAATAAATGATACAGACTTGCTTTTTGGCAGGTCTTTTTTGTTACCTGGGAGGTGAATACAATGGCTCGATTCAAACCGACACGCTTTATGGCGGAAGATTCTAAGTACAATAAAAAGGCGGCAGACTATGCCGTCTCTTTTATTGAATGCCTCAGCCACACCAAAGGCACCTGGGCAGGAAAGAAATTTGAACTGCTGGACTGGCAGGAACAGATTATCCGTGATTTGTTCGGCATTCTGAAACCGAATGGCTATCGACAATTCAACACGGCATACATCGAGATTCCCAAGAAGAATGGCAAATCAGAGCTTGCTGCTGCCGTTGCTCTGCTATTAACTTGCGGTGACGGCGAAGAACGTGCGGAAGTTTACGGCTGTGCCGCCGACCGTCAACAGGCTGCCATTGTATTTGATGTGGCTGCTGATATGGTACGAATGTGTCCTGCCCTTTCCAAACGAGTGAAAATCCTGACCTCACAAAAGCGTATCGTGTACATTCCGACCAACAGCTTCTATCAGGTGCTTTCGGCAGAAGCCTACTCCAAGCATGGCTTTAACATTCACGGAGTCGTATTTGATGAACTTCATACGCAGCCGAACCGAAAGTTGTTTGATGTTATGACCAAAGGCTCCGGTGATGCGAGAATGCAGCCTTTGTATTTTCTCATCACCACAGCCGGAACGGACACTAACAGCATCTGCTATGAGGTACATCAAAAGGCAAAGGACATTCTGGAAGGCAGAAAGCATGATCCGACTTTCTATCCGGTTATCTATGGAGCAGATGAATCCGAGGACTGGACTGACCCAAAGGTGTGGAAAAAAGCAAATCCAAGTCTGGATAAGACCATCGGCATGGATAAGGTGGTGGCTGCGTGTAATTCTGCAAAGGAAACTCCCGGTGAAGAAAATGCTTTTCGACAACTGCGTTTGAATCAATGGGTAAAACAGGCGGTACGTTGGATGCCGATGGAAAAGTGGGACAAATGCAAGGTGGTTTTTAATGAAGAATTGCTTGCCGGGCGTGTTTGCTATGGCGGGCTTGACCTATCTTCCACTACGGATATTACAGCTTTCGTGCTTGTCTTTCCACCTACTGAAGATGATGAGCATTATTATGTTTTGCCCTACTTCTGGCTGCCGGAGGAAACTTTGCCTCTTAGAGTAAGACGTGACCATGTCCCATATGATATATGGGAACGGCAAGGCTTTCTGAAAACCACTGAGGGAAATGTTGTTCATTATGGTTTTATCGAAAACTTCATCGATGAACTGGGACAGAAGTTTCACATCAAAGAAATTGCATTTGACCGTTGGGGTGCAGTGCAGATGTCGCAGAATCTTGAGGGGTTGGGATTTACGATGGTACAATTTGGACAAGGATATAAAGACATGAGTCCACCGACCAAGGAATTGATGAAACTGACTCTGGAACAGACACTTGCACACAACGGACACCCTGTTCTCCGTTGGATGATGGATAATATTTTCATTCGCAGAGATCCTGCCGGAAACATCAAGCCGGACAAAGAAAAATCCACAGAGAAGATCGACGGTGCAGTTGCCATGATTATGGCTCTTGACCGTGCAATTCGCTGTGGATGTGTTTCTGATGAGTCGGTTTATGATGCGAGGGAGATGTTGGTGTTGTAAAATTGATTAGTTTTAATATATTTTTATTTTTTGAAGAACTTGTCTAAGTCTTGTATTTCGTATTTTGTGGACAAATGAATCGGATACTTTGTTCCAATGTCTATTTTTTCATACGGAAGGATAATTCGATATTCCTGTTCGCATGAAAAATGGACATCTTTGCATTGCAAAGCCCTATAAACATAGGAAGCATTAAATTTGTATATTGTATTTCCATGTTCTTTTACTGGTAAAGTATCTTGACAAAGATATCTATAGTACTCCATATCCATTCCAGTTTGCCCATTGTTAGTTGTGAATCCATTTTCAATATTAAAATATCGAATGCTATCTGCTATTATTTCACAACCAATGCTATTTTCGACATCATGAATAAATGTTGTAGGATTAGAAATCACAATCACAGAATCCGCATTAGGAAAATGTTCACGTATTTTAGTTTTTTTCTCTTCGGAAAGATTAATCTTGAGTTTACCATTGTTCTGATAAATACAGTCTTCTTCATATACAGCGAACATACAAAAAACGGGAATTTTTTTAGCAGGTTCAAATCGTACTTTTCCTTTTGATTGACCTAACTGTACTGTTATATTTGTCGTTTTAGATTGTAATGTCATATTTTGAGCATACATTATCGCACTCGCTTCTAATGTATCACCTTGTCCTTTAATGCTTTGTTCGTCTTCGATTTTCCATAACTGCTCTGCATTAGAACAGTATAAAAATCCGTTTACAAAATCTTCAAGATGAATACGTTGTCCGAATTTGAGTAAAAACTTGATATTCATTTTTATTTCTCCAAATTTTCAAATAAATTTATAAAACGGACATCGTCCGCTTTTACATATTATATCATGTGACTATTAAGAAAGTCAAGAAAGGACGTGATTTCATGGGAATTTTCAGCGGGTTCTTCAAGTCCAGAGATAAGCCTCGAAACAGCTACGACAGTCCCAGCTACAATTACTTCTTTGGACGTTCCAACAGTGGTAAGCGAGTCAATGACCGTACCGCCATGCAGCACACAGTGGTGTATGCCTGTGTGCGAGTTCTGTCAGAAGCGATTGCCCAACTGCCATTACACGTTTACCAATATACTGAAAACGGAAAAGAGCGAGTGCCACGGCATCCGCTCTATTTTTTGCTGCATGATCAGCCAAATCCAGAAATGACATCCTTCGTATTCCGGGAAACCCTGATGTCCCATCTGCTGATTTATGGCAATGCTTATGCACAGATTATCCGAAACGGTCGTGGAGATGTATTGGGGCTGTATCCGCTGATGCCGGATAAGGTTAGAGTAGACCGTGACCAGCGAAATCGTCTGGTCTACATCTACAGTCGCTACGATGAAGCCAATCCAAACCTGAAACAGCAGGGCGATATTGTCCTGCAGGCAGAAGATGTGCTGCATATTCCCGGACTTGGGTATGACGGCTTGGTGGGATATTCACCGATTGCTCTTGCAAAGAATGCAATCGGCATTTCCCTTGCCTGTGAAGACTATGGTTCTACCTTTTTCGCAAACGGAGCCAGTCCGTCTGGTGTGTTGGAACATCCGGGAGTCATCAAAAATCCAGAGCGTGTGCGGGATGCCTGGCAGCGTGCCTACGGCGGTTCCAACTCGCATCATACGGCAATTTTAGAAGAGGGCATGAAGTATACACCAATCTCCATCCCCAACAATGAAGCACAGTTTTTGGAAACCAGAAAGTTTCAGGTCGAGGAAATTGCCCGGCTGTATCGAGTACCGCTTCATATGATCGGCGATCTTGACCATGCAACATTCAGTAACGTAGAGCATTTATCATTGGATTTTGTGAAGTACAGTCTTGACCCATGGATCGTTCGGTGGGAGCAAGGTATGATGAAAGATCTGCTTTCCGATTCAGAAAAAGGCAAATACTTCATCAAATTTAATGTAGAGGGGCTTTTGCGTGGTGACTATGCTTCCAGAATGCAGGGCTACGCTACCGCCAGACAGAATGGTTGGATGTCCACCAATGACATTCGGGAACTGGAGGATATGAATCTGGTGCCAGAAGAACAGGGCGGAAATCTGTATCTCGTAAACGGCAGCTTTACCAAACTTGCTGATGCAGGAGCATTTGCAAAGAAAAATGAAAAGGAGGAAACAACCCATGAAGAATAATCGTTTCTGGAACTGGGTACGCAACGAAGAAACCGGTGCATCGGAGATGTATTTGTACGGTGCGATTGCGGAGAGTACATGGTTTGAAAATGACATCACCCCTGCCATGTTCCGCTCGGAATTGCAAAAACACAGCGGTGATGTGACCGTCTTTATCAACTCGCCGGGCGGCGATGTGTTTGCTGCCAGTCAGATCTATACCATGCTCCGAAATCATCCGGGCAAGGTTACGGTCAAGATTGACGGCATTGCCGCTTCTGCGGCTTCTGTGGTGGCGATGGCTGGAGAAGAAACCTTGATTTCACCGACCGGAATGCTGATGTGTCACAATCCGATGACCTGTGCCATGGGCGACAAGGCAGATATGGAGAAAGCAATTGCACTTCTGGATGAAGTCAAGGAATCCATTATCAATGCTTATGCAGAAAAATCGCATCTCAGCCGCAATAAGATCGCAAGGCTGATGGATGAAGAAACGTGGATGAATGCAGAAAAAGCATTGCAGCTGGGATTTGTAGACGGCATTCTCTTTTCTAAAAAGAATCCGTTTGTGCCAGAAGAAGAACCCGAAAAAAAAGATCCAGATGAAGAAACAGAGGAATCTCCTGAAGAAGATCCGGATGAGAAAAAGAAGGAAAGCACAGCATCCATGCTGTACACACCATCCAAAACGCTGGATTCTTTTCTGCAGAAGATTTCTGCAACTGCATCCAAAGGCACGCCGATCAACCAATTGGACAAGCGGCTGGAGCTTTTGAAATATTAAAAATACAGGAGGACTGATACTATGACAATTCAGGAACTGAGAGAAAAAAGAAGCAAGGCATGGGATACTGCCCGTGACTTTTTGGATTCCAAGCGAAATGAAAGCGGTCTGCTTTCGGAAGAGGACAGCAAGACATACGATGCCATGGAGCAGCAGATCGTGGCATACGGCAAGGAAATCCAGCGGCTGGAACGACAGGCTCAGATTGAAGCAGAGATGAACAAGCCCACTTCTACGCCGATTCAGAACAAGCCGAACGCCTCCATTCACGGCGATACCAAGACAGGGATTGCATCTGATGCATATCGTACTGCTTTTTGGAACAGCATTCGCAACCGCAATTTTTACGATGTCCGAAACGACCTGCAGGTTGGTACAGATACTGAGGGCGGCTATCTTGTGCCGGATGAATTTGAACGAAAACTGGTAGAAGCCCTGACCGAAGAAAACATTTTCCGGCAGCTGGCAACCGTTATCAAAACTTCCTCCGGTGATCGAAAGATTCCCATCGTTACTTCTAAGGGCGAAGCTGCCTGGATGGATGAGGAGGACGCATATAAGCTGTCTGACGATACCTTTGGACAGGCTTCCCTTGGTGCGTACAAGGTCGGTACGGCAATTAAGATCTCTGAGGAACTGCTGAATGATGCTGCTTTTGACCTGCCGTCTTACATTGCAAAGGAATTTGCAAGAAGAATCGGTGCAAAGGAAGAAGAGGCATTCTTCATTGGTGACGGCAAGGGCAAGCCGACCGGTATCTTCGCTGCAACGGGCGGTGCAGAAAGCGGGGCAACAACCAGCACTGCAAATATCACTTTCGATGATGTTCTGGAACTGTTCTATTCTCTGAGAAGCCCGTATCGGAAGAAAGCTGCATGGGTACTGAATGATTCCACAGTAAAGGCACTTCGTAAGCTGAAGGACAGCACTGGCAATTACATCTGGAATCCGTCTGTACAAGCTGGCGTTCCGGATACCATTCTCAATCGTCCATACTACACTTCCAGCTATGTGCCGGAAATCAAGGCAGGTGCAAAGTGTCTTGCTTTCGGCGATTTCAGCTATTATTGGATCGGCGACCGTCAGGGACGCTCCTTTAAGCGACTGAATGAGGTATTTGCAATGAATGGTCAGGTTGGATTCCTCGCCTCTCAGCGTGTCGATGGCAGACTGATTCTGACCGAAGCCGTAAAGACGCTTGGCATGAAAGCGTAATCAGAGAAAGGGGTTGGAGTGGGTGGTAACTTTACAGGAAGTCAAGCAGTATCTGCGGATTGATTTTGAAGATGATGATACATTGCTTCTCTCCCTTATTTCAACTGCAAAACAGCTGGTAATGGATGTGGGAAGAATGGACGAGGAACGCTTTTCAGAAAACGAAGATGTGGTACGAACAGCAATGCTCTACACGGTTTCTTATCTCTATGAAAACCGCAATACTGCAGACTTTTCCAAGCTGACATTAACGCTTCGTGCCATGCTGTTTGCACAGCGAGAGGATGTGATTTGATGGAAATTGGAACACTGAATCAGAGAATCGCCTTTCTGGAAAATCGTGTTGTTACCGATGAAATCGGCAATCACACCGCCATGTGGGACGAAGCTTTTTCCTGCTGGGCAAAAGTGACTTTGAAAGCTTCTGCGGAGCATACGGACGCTGGTGTGACCAAAGAAACACAAACACTGGAATTCCTCATTCGGCAAAGTCAGCACTGGATGCCGTCTGTAACAGGCAATCGAATCTTGTTTCAGGGAAACATTTATGACATCACCGGTATTACACCGGATTATCTGCACAAGGATTATCTGAAAATTACTGCAGAAGTCAGAAAGGCAGGACAAAATGACCAGTATTGACAATCTTGCAGAGGAAATTATGCAGGGCTTGCAGGAATATGCAGACCTTGCGGATACTGCCATGAAAAAGGCTGTCCGGAAAACCGCCACGCAAGTGAAAAACGAGATCTCCGCCAATGCTCCGAAGGACACCGGAAAATATGCAAAAAGCTGGGCAACGAAAAAGACTGGTGAAAACAGTCACTCTTTGGAGATGACTGTCCACAGTAAGAATCGTTACCAACTGGCACATTTATTGGAGAAAGGCCATGCCAAGCGTGGCGGTGGTCGGGTATCCGGCAAGCCGCACATTGCTCCTGCGGAAGAAAACGGTGTGCAGTTGCTGGAGCATTTAATTGAGGAGGCGTTGTCATGACCTACGAAAAAATCGCAGAAATGATGGAGGAAATGGGACTGCCTTTCGCCTACCATCATTTTGCCGAGGGCGAAAGCCCTGCACCGCCTTTTTTGCTGTTTTTATCTCCCGGAGAAAATACATTTTCAGCGGATAATTTGGCATATTTTAGTTGCAAGCAACTGGACATTGAATTGTACACAGACAAAAAGCAACCGGAATTGGAAGAACAGGTGGAGTCAGTGCTTTCCCAGCACGAGATTTATTATACAAAAACAGAAACATTCATTGATTCGGAAGAATTGTATGAAGTACTCTATGAGATGGAGGTTTGATCTATATGGCAATGGAGAAAAACAAGGTAAAGTTCGGTCTGAACAAAGTTCACTATGCAAAAATCACCTCTTATGATGAAGAAGGTGTGCCGACTTTTGCAAAACCGGTTCGCATTCCCGGTGCAGTGTCGCTGTCTATCGATGCAGAAGGTGAAGCATCCAATTTTTACGCTGATGATGGTGTGTACTATGTGATCAACAATAACTCTGGTTACACCGGCGATCTTGAAATCGCATTGGTTCCGCTTGAGTTTGCGACAGACATTCTCGGTGAGAAACTGGATGAAAAGGGCGTTCTCACGGAAACCAATACCGCAGAAGTATCGCAGTTTGCCCTGTTGTTTGAATTCAGCGGCGATAAGAATAAAATTCGGCACTGTCTGTTCTGCTGCTCTGCCTCTCGTCCGGCAACAGAATCCAGCACCATTGAGGACGAAAAGGAAGTTAAAACAGAAACGCTGTCTTTGACCGCAACGGCGTTGAACAGTGGTTTGGTAAAAACTAAAACCTGTGAGAAAACGGATGCCGAGGTCTATGAGAATTGGTACAAGGCGGTATATATGCCCAATCTGGCTGCCGCTGTACAGAGTGGTAAAGCATTCGCAGCATCTGTGAAAGCGTAAGGAGGTGGCAGTATGGCAATTCAGAAGAACATCACCATTGATGGTATTGATGTGCCGTTTAAGGCAAGTGCGGCAGTCCCCAGACTGTATCGTCTGAAATTTCGCAGAGATATTTATCAGGATTTTGCAGCACTGCAAAAGTCTGTGGGAGAAAATACAGAGGAATCCTCCGCACTGGACATTGAAAGCCTTGAGGTATTTGAGAACATCGCCTACATCATGGCAAAACACGCCGATGCAGCCATTCCGGCATCACCGGACGAGTGGCTGGAGCAGTTTAACACGTTCAGCATCTATGAGATCTTGCCGCAGCTGATCGACCTCTGGGGTTTGAACATAGAAACACAGGTCAAGTCTAAAAAAAACATCGCCCGATTGACCGACCGATGACCACACCGCTGTTTTTGTTGCGGTGCGTTCAGCTTGGTTTGTCAATGGGCGATTTGGATTTTTTGACCATTGGTCTGGTGAATGATATGTTCACCGAACGGGAGAATGATGAGTGTCATTATAATGTGCTGGCGGATCAGAAGGATTTTGATGCGTTTTAAGCATTCTCCTCTGATGCAATGATGGCTTCGATATTTCTTCCGCCATAAAAAATTCGATAGATCATAACAGCAGCATCCTGTGAATTGACTTCATAAAAGACCTCATAATTACCTACTGCATAATGGCGAACATTTCTGCTTTTCCATGGCTCCCATTCTACACGAACATATCGTTCAGGCATTTCATTCAGAGAACGAATGCTTTCTCGGATTCGGTTGACAAGTTTTGCAGCAATTTGCGGTTCTTTCCGGTTCCTTGCAAGATACCGATAAATTGCTTTTAGATCTTCTTTCGCAAGAGGGGTATACATGACACGATATTTCATATGCCAAATTCCTCGTGTAATTCTGCATCCACTTCATCTGCCGAATAAGCTCTGCTGCTTTTTAAGGATTCCAATCCCTTCATCAATTCTGCGTCCATTTCTGCCTGCGACATTCCGCCGATTGCAGTTGGAGCAAAAGCAGGGATTCTGGATGCAAAAGGCATCCCATTTTCTAAAACGATTTGGCTATACAGCATTTGAATTGCACTGGAAGGAGAAATTCCCAGTTGAGAAAGAATCGCTTCTGCGTGTTCTTTCAATCCCGTATCAATACGAGCATAGACAGCGGTTGTATTTGCCATAAGACCACACTCCTTTTTTCTTTTATTATACCACACACTGCTGACAATTGCAAGCGTTTGCAAGCAATTATTTTAGAACTGAGGTGAAATTTATGGCAAACCGCATCAAAGGCATCACCGTAGAAATCGGCGGCGATACCACCAAGCTGTCAAAAGCACTGGAAGGTGTCAACAAGGACATCAAGGGTACGCAGACACAGCTGAAAGATGTCCAGAAACTGCTGAAACTCGATCCTTCCAACACGGAACTGCTCTCGCAGAAGCATAAGCTCCTCGCCGATGCGGTGACAGCTACCAAAGAAAAGCTGGAAGTACTGAAAACCGCTGCAGAACAGGCAAACACCGCTCTTGCAAACGGCGAAATTTCCCAGCAGCAGTATGATGCACTACAGCGTGAAATCATCGAAACCGAAAACGAACTGAAACGCCTGACCACAGAAGCAAACAATTCTCACACCGCCTTGGAAAAGATGGGCATTCTGGGAGAAACGCTGCAGTCGGCCGGGGACAAAATTTCCGGTGTGGGACAAAAGCTGCTGCCGGTCACCGCTGGTGTCACAGCTCTGGGAACCATTGCCGTGAAAACTGGTGCGGATTTCGATTCCGCCATGTCAAAGGTGGCAGCGGTGTCTGGTGCGACCGGTTCAGAGATGGATGCTCTCCGGGAAAAAGCACGTGAAATGGGCAGCAAAACAAAATTTTCAGCGAGTGAAGCTGCCGAAGCCATGAATTATATGGCGATGGCAGGATGGAAAACCAATGATATGCTCAGCGGTATCGAAGGCATTATGAATCTTGCTGCCGCTTCCGGTGAGGACTTGGCATCTACTTCGGACATTGTCACAGACGCTCTGACTGCCTTTGGTTTGTCTGCTTCGGACAGCGGACACTTTGCGGATATTCTGGCGGCTGCAAGTTCCAATGCCAATACCAACGTCAGCATGATGGGCGAAACTTTCAAGTATGCCGCTCCGGTATTGGGTTCTCTGGGATACTCAGCTGAGGATTCTGCCATTGCCATCGGTTTGATGGCGAATGCTGGTATCAAATCCTCACAGGCTGGTACAGCACTGCGTTCCGCTATCACCAATCTGGCAAAGCCAACAGACACGGTAGCATCTGCCATGGAACAGTACGGCATTTCTCTGACGGATAGTTCCGGCAAGATGTACTCTTTACGAGAACTCATGGAACAACTCCGTCAGAAATTGGGCGGACTTTCTGAGGCAGAACAGGCACAGGCTGCTGCCTCACTGTTTGGCAAAGAGGCAATGTCTGGTATGCTGGCAATCATCAACGGTTCTCCGGCGGATTTTGAAAAACTGTCCAATGCCATTGACACCTGTTCGGATACAGTAGACGGCTACAATGGCACAACTGAAAAAATGGCGGCAGTCATGCAGGATAACCTTGCCGGACAAGTGACCATCTTGAAGTCCCAGCTGGAAGAACTGGCAATCAGTTTTAGTGATATTCTGATGCCTACCATTCGCTCTATTGTTTCCCGCATTCAGGAATTGGTGGACAAGCTGAACCAATTAGACCCGCAGACCAAAGAAACCATTGCGAAAATTGCACTGGTGGCTGCTGCTCTGGGTCCGATGCTGGTGGTACTGGGAAAGACCATCTCCAGCGTGGGAACAGTCTTTTCCGCAGTATCCAAACTGCCTGCACTTTTCTCGGCTGTGCAAAGTGGCATTGGTGCCATTACCGGAGCGTTGGGTGTGTCATTAGGTCCGCTGCTTGCCATTATCGCAGCTGTTGCCGCTTTGGTGGCTGCCTTTGTGCATCTCTGGAAAACCAATGACGAATTCAAAAGCAACATCATCGCCATCTGGGAACAAATCAAAAGCACCTTTACCGGATTGACACAGGGCATCACTGACCGGCTAAATGCTCTGGGATTCGACTTTGAGAGTTTCACCGATGTGCTGAAAGCAGCGTGGGACGGGCTGTGCAATCTGTTGGCTCCTATTTTTGAAGGCGTTTTTCAGAATATCTCTAATATTTTCTCTGGATTTGCAGATATTCTCTTAAATTCACTTGATGTACTGATCGGTCTGTTCACTGGTGACTGGGAGCAATGCTGGGACGGCATCAAGGGGATTTTTACGTCTATCTGGAATTTCGTTGTCAACTCGTTCCGCAATATCATGAATACCCTGAAAGGCATTGCAGATGTGGTGCTGGGGTGGTTCGGAACAAGCTGGAACGAAGTATGGACATCCATCAAAACATTTTTCGTGGACACATGGAACAGCATTGCTTCCTTCTTCACGGGAATCGTTACCGGAATCCGGGACTTTTTCGTCAACACCTGGACGTCTATTTCCAATACCTTCACCACCATTGTCACTGCCATTCAGACGGTGGCAACGACCGTATTTACAGCGATTCGGGATTTCTTCACTGCCATCTGGACAGGAATCTACAACTTTTTCAGTACGATTTTCAATGCCATTTACAATGTGGTTTCTACGGTATTTCAGGCAATTTATAACGTGATTACGACCGTTTGGAATGCCATTTACACTACCTTAGAACCGCTGATCACGGCATTTGGTTATCTGTTTCAGACGATTTTTGAAGCCATTCAGATTATTGTAGGCAGAGTGATGGACTGGATCTCGGAGAAGATCAGTGCCATTTGGAATGCGATCGTGGCGTTTTTAACGCCCATTTTAGAGGGCATCCGAACGACCTTTGAAACCATCTGGAATGCCATCTCCAATACAATCTCCACGGTCTTGACAGCGATTCAAGATGTGGTGACTACGGTTTGGAATGCCGTATCTGGTTTCATTTCGTCTGTTTTGTCTGCGATCTGGAATGTGGTTTCTTCCATCTGGAACAGCATCTCCGGAACGATTTCCAGTGTGATGAATGCCATTTTTTCTGTGGTATCGTCTATCTGGAATCAGATTTCTTCTGCGGTTTCCAATGTTCTGAACGCCATCCAATCGGTGGTATCTTCTGTCTGGAACAGCATCAAGAGCATCATTTCCAACGTGATGCAGAGCATTTCTTCTACGGTGTCCAGCATCTGGGACAACATCCGTTCTGCGGTTTCCGACAAAATCAGCGGCATCAAGTCCACCATTCAGAATGGATTCGATGCCGCTGTGGGATATATCAAGGGACTGGCTTCCGATGCCTGGAACTGGGGACGGGACATCATTCAGGGAATCATTGACGGCATTCAGAGTGCCATCGGCTGGCTGGCGGACTGTGTCACCAATGTTGCCGATACCATTCGGGATTTCCTGCACTTCTCCGTCCCGGACAAAGGACCGCTGACAGACTACGAGAGTTGGATGCCGGACTTTATGAAAGGGCTGGCAGACGGCATCGACAAGAGCAAGAAGTATGTGGAAAAAGCAGTCGGCAGTGTGGCTGAGGCAATGCAGCTGACTATGGATTCTGATTTGAATTACAGCTTGCATGGAATCTCCGGAGCAATGCTGCCCGACAGTTCCGGTGGAACGGTAAACAATTATTACAATACCGACAACCGGAAGACAGTGAATCAGACGAATCAATCGCCGAAGGCACTGTCACGGTTGGAGATTTATCGGTTGACACGGAATGCGTTGAATGTGTAAATGGTTACAGTCCCGCTCTGACATAATATAATCTATCGGATATTGTTTTTGCGATCTCCATACTGTTCTCATCAAACCCCAATTTTTCAGACTTTTCGGCGACATCTTCTGGGGTAGTACCGTCAGTAACTAAATAACCCCTTGCCGTATGAAAAAATGCACCTTTGTATATGAATACCGTATGCTCATCATAAAACGCAACCCAATAGAACTCATTTTCTGTACATTCTTTGATGATAGAGGAATCATATGGTATGTCTTTATCATTGGCATCAATGTAATAAGTATCTTCTTTTGAAAAGTTTTGATTATTGTAGTTTTCCAAAAAGTATTCGCCGACTTCAATTGCCGTCTTTTCTTCATCAGAATATTCTATTTCTGAAGTTATAGCGTTTGAGCCGATAGCGTTTTCATAAAAGTTTTCCTCAATATTGCAACCACATAGCGATATTACTGAGAATAGCAAAATAATCAATATAAGACGTTTCATAAATATCCTGCACTTTCATAATTTTATTTGTGATATAATTATCTCTTTTGCCATTTATTATACCACACTCCACAAGAAAAAACAAGGAGGCATCCCATGTATTTCACACTCATCCTCGAAAACGAATCTGGCGAACAAGTGAATCTGTCCACCACCGCCAACCAATACATGACCTCCAAAATCGAAGGTCTGAATCCGCCTGCCGGAACGATTTCCACTTCTTCTTACGCAGGCATGAACGGCAGCTATCTCAACAACGCTTTCATTGAAAAACGAAACGTAGTCATTTCCTTTGCCATGCGTGGCATTGGGATCGAGAAACGGCGGCATCAGCTGTATCATGTGGTCAAGCCGTCCCGATACATCAAGATCTGGTACAAGACGGCGAACATCGATGTCTATGCCGATGGGTATGTAGAAACCTGCGAGGTGTCAAATTTCGAGCAGCAGATCAGCGGGCAGATCTCCATTCTCTGTCCGGATATTTACTGGTACAGCCGGGATATTTTCTATGCCTATTACAGCGGCATCACCGGAGCATTTCACTTTCCCTTTCCAGAGAGCGATGCTCCGTTTCCTTTGGGTGTGTATTCCAACAGTGATGCCTTATCCATTACCAATGACGGAGATGAAACCGGATTCACACTGCGAATTGAGGCATTGCCCAGCGACATTCCGCAGGAAGTGGTGGCAGTGACTCCGACCATCTACAATGAAAACGGCGAATATCTGCAAATCAAAGGTGATATTCTGACCGGCGATGTCATTACGGTTACCACGAAAACCGGAAACAAGACTGTTACGCTGACACGCAATGGCGTAGACAGCAACATCCTGAACCGGCTGGTTTCCGGTTCGACTTGGCTGACCTTGAAGGAAGGCACAAATATCTTTCGGGTTGAGGCAGTTCGTGGTGTAAAAAAGCTGCGAGTGACATTGATGCACCGCAATTCTTATCTGGGGGTATAGCTATGCAGTTGGAAATTTACAGCTTGACGGCTCTGAAAGACCAGATCTCTGTGTCACTGGAAGCCATCTGCGACAGTTATTCTTCGCTCTTATGGGACATTGAGTTCTACCAGTGCGGCTGTTTTGAGGTGTATATCGCTGCCAGTCCCCAGAATGTATCCATCTTTCAGCGTGGCAGAATTGTGGCAAGGAGCGATGATGCACAGCACTTCGGCATCATTGAATCTTTGCAATTGGAAACCGATGCTGAAAAGGGCGATTACCTGACAGTCACCGGACGGTTTCTTGCCTGCCTGCTGGAACGAAGAATCATCTATCCCACCATCACCGCAAACGGCAGCTATGAGGACATTGTCCGCAAGGTGTTGTCCCGCAATGTCATTTCTGCCGGAATCCGCAATCTGCCCGGTTTTTCCATGGGGACGGTTTCCGGTGACTGCTGGCAGAAAACCGCACGCATGCAGGTCAGCTATGACAATATTCTGGAATGGCTGTACAGCCTTTGTGAAACCATCGGCGGTTCGGCAAATGTGCGGCTGGATGGAAACGCACTGAAATGCGACCTGTTTTCCGGAACAGACCGCAGTTTGTTGCAGGACGACAATCCTCATATCGTATTCTCTGATGCGTACAACAATCTGCTGTCGTTTTCCTATGCAGCAGACGATGCGGTGCAGAAAAACTTTGCCTATGTGCTGGGCTGTGGCGAGGGCAATGCCAGAAAACGTACGACCTTCTGTTCCGGTGCAGAGCCGACCTACCTTGACCGCTATGAGGTCTATGTAGACGAGCGAAACACCGCACAGGAAGAGGATGTGACCGATGCGGAATATTTAGAAATTTTGAAAAGCAGCGGTGCAGAACATCTGGTACAGCCGAAAACGGCATCGGAATCCGCCATCGCTGCTTTTTCCACCCAGTATCAGTACAACAAGGATTACTTTGTGGGCGACTATGTAACTGTGGAGCAGAGAAGATTTGGCTTGATTCAACCTCGAATCCAACTGATCGGCATGGTGGAGAGTTTCGACCAGAACGGCAGAAGTCTGACCCCGACTTTCAAAGAAACGGAGTGATATTCATATGTCTTTTTCCTATGGATTTTTTAACGCACAAAACCTTGACCGGGTGTATACCGCAGAGGATTTTACCGCATATCTGTCCAGCCTGATCTGCAACGGGATTCTGGATACGTACCGGCAGTGCTTTGCACCAACGGTCAAAAATTTATCCGTTACATTCGGCACAGGCAAGGCGTGGATCAACGGGCATTATCTCATCAGTGATACGCTGCATACGGTTGATTGTGCTTCTTATGTAGATGAATCGCTGGATCGCTATGTGGTCATTGCCCTGTTCTGTGACCTTTCCACACGAACCTGCGGTCTTCGCATTCAGCCTGGAATCGCTGCCACCGAACCCGTCATTCCTTCGTTCACCAACAATAATGTGACCACCTATTTGACCTTGGCAGCAGTTCGACTGCGAGCCGGAGCAACAGAATTGACAGCAGAAGATGTGATTGATTATCGGGAGGATGAAAGCAAATGCGGATACTGCAAGTGTATTCTTGGTAAGTGCAGAGTAACAGAGATGCTCTCGAAAATGACAGAGAATCAAGCATCTCTGGACGAACTGCAAAAGCGACTGGATGCGATGAACAGTCAGATTTCCGAACTGCAAACCAAGGTGGATGACTTGACCGCAGGCGAAATCCTAGCGACCGGACAGTGCGGCGAAAACATCTACTATGTTCTCTACGACAACGGCAAACTGCTGCTGCGTGGAACGGGTGCAACATACGACTATACTTCTCATGATTCTGTGTTTGATCAAAACGATCAGATCAAGGAAATCGTGCTCAGCAATGGCATTACTGGTCTGGGTGACCGTTTGTTTTATCATTGTGCCAATGCGAAAACGGTATCTCTGCCGGCTACACTGACCAGCATTGGGGATGCCGCTTTTGCACAGGAAGATGCCGTAAGCAACTATACTGCTGGTCTGACTTCCGTTACGATTCCGCAGGCGGTTACTACGATCCAGTCATATGCCTTTTATCACACTGCCATTGCAGAAGTCACTGTGCCTGCTAACGTGAAAACATGGGGAAAGTATGTTTTCAGTAACTGCACAAAGCTGAAGATTGCCCGTGTTGCGTGCAGTTCCATTGGCTCTTTTGCATTTTCAAAATGTACAGCATTGTCCAACCTTACGATTTCAGCAAATTGCAAGACATTTGGAGAGAATATGCTGACGTATTGCGAAAGTCTAAAAATCATCACTTACGAGGGCATGATTGCTCAGTGGAACGCCATCACCAAACCGACCAACTGGATGTCCTCCGGAAAGCATTATTACAACGACTATCTGCAAAAAATCCAGTGTACAGACGGCTATTTGGAATATGATCCTGAAAATAATGTGTGGAACGAGGTGAAAAACGGATGATGAAATTTTTAGTGAAACAGCAAAAAATCGAAGCACTGGAGCGAGAGGTCATTGCCTCTGACCAGATCGCATTTGTTTCGGTGAAGTTCGTGTTCGATGGGGCTTGGAAAACGCTGCACAAGGTGGTGCAGTTCACCCAGTGCGAAGAAACATACAACTTGGTGCTTGGCATAGATGGAACAACCTGTTTGCTGCCTGCCGAACTGCATCCCGGTGCGGTGAAGATGAGTTTGTTTGGCTACGATGCGGAAAGCGATACTACGGTTCGAGCGACCACGGTTCCTGTCACACTGCATATTCGACCATCTGGTTTTGTTGCAGATGGGGATACGCCAATTCCGCCGACTCCGGATCTGTATACGCAGCTTTTGAAAAAACTGGACGAAAAGGCTGCTGGACTTCAAAATGGAAAAGATGGATTTTCTCCAAAAGTAAGGGCGGAGCAAATGAAGTCTGGTGTTGTAATTACCATTGTCGATGCCGATGGTGAAACTTCTGCAACGCTTCATAATGGTGCAAATGGAGAAAAAGGTACAGACGGTAAATCTGCATATCAAATCGCAGTAGAACAAGGTTATCAAGGCTCTGAATCAGACTGGCTCTCTTCCTTGAAAGGCGATAAAGGTGAAAAAGGCAATACAGGAGCCAAAGGAAATCCCGGTCAAGATGGTGCGGAGGGAAAATCAGCATATGCAATTGCAGTGGAGCATGGCTACGAAGACTCCGAGGAAAAATGGCTTTTATCCTTGAAAGGTGAAAAAGGTGATCCCGGAGATAGAGGGCTGCAGGGTGTTCCCGGAGAAAAAGGTGAAAAGGGAGATGCTGGCGTAGCTGGTAAAGACGGCTTTTCCCCAATTGCGAATGTTGTGAAGGATGGCAGTGTTATCACAATCACCATTACAGATAAAAATGGTACAACTACAGTGACATTAACAGAGGGTGCAGCAGTAGACCTTACACCATATGCCAAGGTCAACTATGTGGATGAAAAAGTGCAGGAATTGTCCGACAGTCTGACGTACACCTTGCAGGAGCATACACTTTCCATCACGCATCTGGAAGATAAATCGCATACCCACGAAAATCAATCCGCATTGGATCAGATCACTGCCGATAAAATCGCACAATGGGATGGTTTCGGCACACAAATCAATGGGCTTAGCACAAAGGTTACAGTCTATTCGGAAAAGACAGAACGCACTCTGGAGAGCCTGCAAAAGCAAATCGACAACCTGACAAACGACAGAAATTACACTATTCTGTTTCAGTCCGGACAGGATGCCGTTTCGACCTATGCATCGAATCTCAGCATGATTCTGGACAGCAGGTATCAGACAATGACAGATTTTCTGGCTGCCTATCCGCAGTTTTGCAGTGCAGCAAATGATTTTGTACTATCCTATTCACAAGAGTGCTTCAACTGGGATAAGTCGGTCTTGACCGTTTGTACAAAACCCCTGTCTCTAACGAAAAATGCGGAAATCGTGATGTCCTATCAGTCGGGTTCCAGCGAAGCCGGAAGCCTGTATCTAGTGCCGAAACCGCAGAAGATTGACATTCCCACTGGCGTGTATGTAAACACAGAGATTGATGCAAATCGTGCGGTTTCTCTGGATTTCCACTGGCTGCAGTCGGATACCTTTATCACCACCATCACAGAATGCACCGGCATTTCTGACGGCGAATATTACCTTGCCTGGGTGGGCAGAAGCAACAATTCTCATCCGAAAATCCGATTCCTGAAAGTACTGGAGGGTTAAAAATATGATGAAAGATACCATTTGCGTGGCTGTCGGCTTGGTCGGCGGCTTTTTTACTGCCATTTTTGGCGGCTGGGACTCCGCTCTGGTGACACTGGTCGTCTTTATGGCAATCGACTTTTTCACCGGCATCATCACCGCCATGATGAAAAAATCCAAACACACGGAAAGCGGCGGACTTTCCTCTAAAGCCGGCTGGTTCGGTCTGGCGAAAAAGGTCTGCACTTTAATGCTGATCGTCGTTGCAGTTCGGATGGATATTCTGCTGAATACCAACTACATCCGGGATGCTGTTTGCATCAGCTTTTGCCTGAACGAACTGCTTTCCATCGTGGAAAATACATCGCTCATGGGGATCCCATATCCGCCCGCAATCAAAAAAGCAATTGATGTTCTGCAAACGAAAATCGGCAGAACCGAAGAAACGACCGACAAGGAGGATAAATAATATGACTATTTTAAGACCTGATACATCAACTACTCTGAATGGAGTGAGAATCAACGAGTATTTACTCACCAAACATAATCCCAACCGCATTGATATGCCCTCTGTTTCCATGGCAGGGAAAATTATTGGTGTGACTGTTCACAACACAGACTGGATCACCGTAGCAAGCGGCACGACCCCTGCGGAACAGTACACAAGGGCAACCGTCAATAACAATATGAAGGACGTGCGTGTCCACTATTATGTTGACAATATCTGTGCATGGCAGAATCTGCCCCACAGCCTGAGCGGCTGGCACGCCGCTGATGGCAGTGGTAATGGAAATCGCAGAACCATTGCTATCGAGTGCATTATGTCCTCTGCGTATAATTCTACAGATAAGAAGTCGGAGGACAACTGTGCGAAACTTGCCGCAGCGTTATTAAAACAGTATGGATTGGACATCAACCATCTCTACACGCATACCCACTGGCTGAATGTTCGTGACGGACGAAACGGAACGATTGACCAGTTGAACACCATGTACAATCGGTACAAGATGTGTCCGGCATACATTTTGCCGCATTGGGCGGAGTTCAAGAAAAAGGTACAGTCTTATTTGAATGCCGGAACTTCCACTATTTCTGCACCTTCTACAAAGCAGCTTTACCGGGTGAGAAAGTCTTGGGCAGATGCAAAGTCGCAGCTGGGTGCGTATGCTTCTCTTGAAAATGCGAAGAAAGCCTGCAAAACTGGATATTCTGTATTTGATGCCAACGGAAATGTGGTCTACACCAATGGCAGCAAGTTCACCAAAGGACAGAAGGTTGCCATTCGTGCCAACACGCCTCTGTTCGCCAGTGCAGAAACTACATCTGTAACCAGAAGAATCAGCGGCACTTACTATCTCTATGACGGCATTGCCTGCAAGAACGGTCGTTATCGGATCACCACAAAGCCGGCGTTCTGCGGAAAGACACCGGTGGGACAGTGTGTGACTGGTTATGTTTCTTGGGATAATTTTAAATGATATGATTTTGAATCCAATTGGCTATTGTTTTCTAGCGAGTTCGGAATCTAGTTTAGAAACATACCATCTAAGTATATCGTTTATGATTGGCTTATAAGCAAAACATTGTGGCATCTTAGTGAAATGAGACGACTTACATCCACCTTGGCAAATTGGCAGATATACGCACGTTTTACATTTATCATCCAATTCATTACTAGTCCAAAAATCATAGTGTTCTCTATCGGATATTCCATTCCACACGTCACCTAATATCTGCTTGAATGTTTCACAGCACTTTACTATTTTACCATCAGCTAGAATTGCATAACTATATTTATTACAGGATTTACACTGATGCTTACGATATTTTAGTCTCGCAACATTAATAATGGTATTCATATTGTAATTAACTAGCATATCGAATAATTTTATAAGATTATTATCAGCTAGCGTTTTGGTACGAAATGCATTAGGATCATCTTCATTAAGTGCATCCCATAATGGATAAATATAATATCCTACTTTTTCGTACCCACTGAGTTCACTATGTAAGAATTCGATGAGCTTTTTCAAGCTTATGAAATTACTAGTATCATAATTCATTCTTATAGAAACAAATATATCATTTTCAGCAAGTAATTTTATATTTGAAATTACGTTCCAAAAATTATAAAGCTTTGGATTAAAATATCGCTTTGCCTTGTCATAATACTCATCATATCCATCAAGAGTGATTTGTATAGCAGACAGTTTCCATTTTGACTTCATTTTCTCAACTATATCTCTTGATATAAGACTTCCATTGCTAATCATAGCACTTTGATATGTGCATTTTTTCTCTGTACAAATCTTTATTAGATGCTCAGATATGAAATCTATGATTTTTGTATTTAACAATGGCTCACCACCAAACCACTCTATTTCAAGTCTGTCGCCACATTCCAATAGTTTTTCTATAAATCCAACTAATGCACTCGCCGTATTAGTTGACATAGTGATATTCTTCACACCATTTTCAAAACAATAATAGCATTGAGCATTGCAACCAGAGGTTGTCCAAATTCTAAAGTGCTTAGTCTTTTCATTATTGATGCCAATTTTTCTGTCAGAATTTATTTTTTCTATTTCGTTGTAATCTATAGGAATAAGTAAGCCTTTTTTAACAAGAACATCAATTTCTTCATCTGAAAGCGTGTTCATTTCATAATGTTTCATTGTAGCAGCATCAAATTTTCCAATAGCACCTGTAAGTCCATTAAAAACGATGGTTTCATCATTTTTAAATGGTACAAATATATTATATGCAGACTTTTTATATTGTTTCAAATAAATCACCTCTATATAAAAATCAGTCTTGCTTAGATAAATTAAGATGCAAAAGCATCAACATTTAACATAGCAAGACCGATCAGATTTAAAAATTCGTCTCAGTTATCGCAACCCTGACATCCAAGATTTGAACCGTCGCAATCGTCATCGCAAGAACAAAGCATAGAATTTGTTGCATCAATATCCTCATAAAACAGCATTTATTTTCACCTCTTTAGCAAGAACACCTTAATAAAATTATTTTACCAACAAGTCTGCTGTGAAACAGTTTAGGGTAGATAATCTAAAATTAGTAAAGCGTTGCTTTTAACTAAAAATAAAATGTGTGTTTATTGATATACCTGATATGACGTGCAATCGCAAACATTTTCACAAGATGTTTCAGTGGTTGCGTTTGCAACTTCGATTTCCTCGTAAAATTTCATAGTCTTCCCTCCTTTCCAAATCAAGCACTTGTTTAACCCTGACTTGCTTGAATGATATTTAAAAAAGCAATTTTTAATATTTATTGCTTTTATAAATCTTAATTTCCGCATTTATTTGCTTAATTGCATCAATAAACGCAGTAAATGGGTGACAAATACAAGTTGATATTGCTTGACTCATTGTATATTTACTAGAACCAATTGCTGCCATAAAAAATGTGAGTATAAGCATTGGTACAAGCAAAGCTAACCTAAAAACAAACCATACAACCGCTTTTATAATTCCCCAAATCAAATTGAATAGATTTTCATGTTCCACCCCACATCACCTTCTTTTAGTTAATAATGCTAAAAATTCGTTATTTTCTTCTCTTTAATTGAATAGTACCACAAAAAAAAAAACAGTGATAAGAATGTGAAAATTAGGTGAAACTTTAGGAACACGATACTTATAGATTGAATTATTTGTACTCAAATTGCAGTTTTTTCTCCATAGGAACTTAGAAGGAGGTATTTTCTATGACACAAAGTCAAAAAGAAATCATTTCACAAATGCTTGCTGCTGGAGAAAAGACAGCTAAAATTGCAGAATCCCTCGGTATCTCTCCCAATACAATCAAATCTTATCTCCGAAGAAAAAAACAGAACAGCTGTCCGAATTGCGGAAAGCCCTTGATACAGCTGCCCCATAAAAGACAGAAAAAATTCTGTTCCGGTCGCTGTCGATCTGCTTGGTGGCGAAAACAAAACCTTGCCGCCGGAATGCTGGATTATACTTGTGTAAAATGCGGCTCTACTTTTAAAGCCTATCCCAGCCAGCACAGAAAATACTGTACGATTGCCTGTTATCGGGAAAGGAATCAACATGACGACCAGTAAGCTGCAGCAAATTGCTGCCTATCGAATCGCAGTTTCTCTATTCCGTCAGCTTTGGAAAAATGGTACGATTTCAGAGTCCGAGTATCGAAAATGTGAGCGAAAAATCGCTGAACGGTGCAACATTCCAGACAAGAGTATTTATCGGGAAATCGCTTGATTTTTTGCCGGATAAGAGCGATGATAGAGGGACAAAGGAGGCGTATTTATGGAACGTGTTGTTGAACAAGTCGTATTTCCGGAAAAATTTCCGAGGATGCAGAATGTTGCAGCTTATGCCAGAGTGTCCAGCGGAAAGGATGCGATGCTCCATTCTCTGTCGGCACAGGTCAGTTATTACAGCCGTATGATCCAGCAGCACCCCGGATGGAAATACTGTGGTGTTTATGCAGACGAGGCAATCACTGGTACAAAAGATTCCAGAGAACAATTTCAAAAGTTGTTGGAACGCTGCCGAAATGGCGAGATTGATTTGATTCTTACAAAATCAGTTTCCCGTTTTGCAAGAAACACCATCACACTATTGGAAACGGTGCGGGAATTGAAATTGCTGGGGGTTGATGTTTATTTCGAGGAGCAGAACATTCACTCCTTGAGTTCCGATGGCGAACTGATGCTCACGATTTTGGCATCCTACGCACAGGAGGAAAGTTTCTCTAGCAGTGAAAGCCGGAAATGGCAGATACGAAAGGATTTTTCCAACGGCAAAATCGGCAGCATTACGATTCTGGGCTACCGCCGAAATGCGGATGGGATCTTGGAGATCGAACCGAAAGAGGCGGAGCTTGTCCGTATGATTTTTTCTGATTACATCTCTGGTATGGGTCAACAGCGAATTGCAAATAAGATCAACGAGATGGGTATTCCTACCCGTCAAGGAAATCTATGGACACATCCGAGAATTCGTGAGATTCTGACCAATGAAAAGTATATTGGAAACTTGTTACTTCAGAAGTACTATCGCAATAACCATATCGAAAAGATAAAAACGAAAAATCAAGGCGAATTGGCGAGATACTATGTAGAGCAAGCCCACGAACCGATTGTCGATTTTGACACCTTTATCAAAGTACAAACCATATTGGATCAGCGGCATGAACAATATACCCATGATGGATCTACAAATCGTTATCCGCTTAGTGGTCTCATTACCTGTGGATTATGTGGAAAGAACTATCAACGAAAACAACTCCCACAAGGAATCATCTGGTTATGTGCTACATTTTTGCGGAGAGGAAAAAAATACTGCCCCGGTTCAAAGCAAATTCCGGAATCAATTCTATATTCTTTAATTTGCGACATACTGAAACTAACAGAATTCGACGAGGTCGTATTTCGGGATAATATTCATCATATTGTGATTCCGAAACCATTTGAGGTGCAGTTTTTCTTTCATGATGGAACATCAGAAACCCGCCACTGGGAATATCCCTCAAGATCAGAAAGCTGGACAGAGGAAATGAAACAGGCAGCACGAGAAAGGAGTCGAAAATGGAACGAAAAGTTACCATGATTCCGCCAACCATCAATCCACAAACGCACCTGCCCAAAACGCAGAAAGTGAAACGAAAGGTTGCCGGCTATGCACGTGTTTCCACAGATTTCGAGGAGCAACTCACCTCATATGCGGCACAGGTGGATTATTACACAAAATACATTCAAAAACGTGAGGACTGGGAGTTTGTCAAGGTCTACACGGACGAGGGCATCAGTGCTACCAGCATGGCTCACCGAGATGGGTTCAATCAAATGATTGCAGATGCTTTGGATGGAAAAATCGATCTGATCATCACCAAAAGCGTTAGTCGATTTGCAAGAAACACGGTGGATTCCCTGACGACTGTACGAAAATTGAAAGAAAAGAATGTAGAAGTTTACTTTGAAAAAGAGAATATCTACACATTGGATTCCAAGGGAGAACTGCTAATCACCATCATGTCCAGTTTGGCACAGGAGGAAAGCCGTTCTATTTCGGAAAATGTGACATGGGGACATCGAAAGCGATTTGCCGATGGAAAGGTTAGTCTGCCGTACAAACGATTTCTGGGATACCGGAAAGGAGCAGATGGCTTGCCGGAAATTGTGCCGGATGAGGCAGAGATTGTTCGACAGATTTACAAGCAGTTTTTAGAGGGAAAATCCTACTATGCAATTGCAAAAAATCTGACCGACCGTGGTATTCCAACGCCTGCCGGAAAGGAACAGTGGCATATACGAACGATTGGGAGTATCCTGACCAACGAAAAATACAAAGGTTCTGCTCTGCTGCAAAAGAAATTTACTGTGGATTTTCTCACGAAAAAGACCAAAGTAAATGAGGGTGAAGTACCCCAATATTACATTGAGGAGAGCCATCCTGCCATTATCTCCCCAGAGGAATTTGAACTGGTACAAGCAGAAATGGCGAAACGCAAACAGCTGGGGCGTAAATTCAGCGGAAATGATATTTTCTCTGCAAAAATCATCTGTGGTGATTGTGGCGGCTTCTTTGGAGCAAAGGTCTGGCACTCCAACAGTAAATATCGGCGTGTTATTTGGCAATGCAATCAGAAATTTTCTCAAAATTGCATGACTCCGCATTTGTACGAGGATGAAATCAAAATGCGATTTCTAACTGCATTTGCGAGTTTCTTTCAGCAGAGGGATTTGGTTTTAGAAACTTGCCAAATGCTCATCGATGATCTTTCCGATACGACACTACTCGACCTGCGAATTGAAAAAACCAGTCGGGAGATGAATGCGGTAGCTGCCGTGACAAAAAAACATATCGCACAAAATGCTGAAACCGAGCAAGATCAGGAGGAGTACGACCAAAAGTATCATGCATTGGTGCAGCAATATGAGAAGTTACAACAGCAGTTCACCAAGCTGCAGCAAGAGAGAGCAGCACGCATCAACAGGATGGATACGTTACATCACTTCCTGGAAACCATCTCTGCTGTTCCGCAAGTGCTGGACAGCTTTGATGAGGAGCTATGGCGAGCAACGATAGAAAAAGTGACGGTGTTCCATGATGGGAAAATGATTTTTCAATTCTTAGACGGAACAGAAATCCAAGGTTAAAGCAAACCGGCGTATCTTGCGAATATCATCGCAGGTACGCCGGTTTCTCTTTGTCTTGAAAACGGGTGCATTTCAAAAAATTTTGGGTGCATTTTTGCCCACAAAAAAACGTTTACGCAAACAGAAAACCGATTCAGAGGGAAATCTGAGCCGGTTTTTCTGCTTTTGAACACGTTCCAAAGAACGATTACTTTTTGAAATCTACGCTGTTTCGCTGGCTTTTGGGCATAAAAAAGCACCTCTAAATTGTATCAAAATAGAGGTGCAAGTATGGTGGAGGCGACGGGAATTGAACCCGTGTCCGAAAATCAATCCATGCAAGGTTCTACGAGTGTAGTTTATCTACTAGAATTCCCAAACACATCAGCCGATAAACAGGCGGACCTATTTAGTAGTTCCAATACAATTCTACGGTGTGAACAGGCCGCTGAATCGTTCACCACTGCATGATGCCGCAGCGTAGGCCGTGGTTCTCCTACGGGCGACAGTAGCTGACTTAGGCAGCTACCTGCAGGCTCTTGTTAAAGCTTACAGAAATATTCTTTTTAGCGTTTAATTTTAAACGTGCCCCAGTTTAAAGAGATGGTGCAGCTCTACTCGCTTCTCACACTTCATAATCCCCGTCGAAACCGTTACGCCCCCAATGTTCATTGATTCTGAATCTTGACAGCACGTCGAATTTGACGTTGTGCATCTCGTTCCATAGAGGTTTGCCGCTTATCATATAATTTTTTTCCTTTGCACAAACCAACTTGGACTTTTACACGTGAATCTTTAAAATATAAAGAAATCGGAATCAAGGTCAAGCCATCCTGTTTTACTTTTCCAAATAAACGGTTGATTTCTTGTTTATGCATCAACAATTTTCGAGTCCGCATGGGATCTGTTCGGAAAAGTCCATCTTTCTCATAAGAGGAAATATGCAGCCCTTTTACCAGTAATTCTCCATTTTCAATGGAGCACCAGCTGTCTTTCAAATTCACATTACCGAGTCGAATAGATTTTACTTCATTTCCTTGCAAGGCAATTCCCGCTTCAAAAGACTCAAGAATAAAGTACGAATGTCGAACTTGTCGATTATCTGCAATTTTTTTTATTCCTTTTGTCTGCATATTCTGCACCTCTTTTCTGATTCAAAAGAATGACTTTCTTCAGTAAAACAAATTTTCTACAGGAAACTGTTTTGGCTGATTGAAGAATATTATATCATATTTCAACGGGTCTGTCAAGAACGGATGGTATGTTTTTTGCAATTGAAATTTGTTTTATAAGGGGAAGATTGACAAATCGAATCGAAGGCTATATAATAGTGTGAGAATGTCGGAAAAGGAGTATTTAATATGGAAACATCGGAATTATTCGGTTCAGAAAAAGTCAGTAAGATTCTCCTGAAATTAGCACCGCCTGTCATGCTGGCGCAGCTGATTCAGGCACTTTATAATATTGTAGATAGTTTTTTCGTAGGAAAGGATTCAGAGTCTGGATTGACAGCGCTTTCTATTATCTATCCCATTCAATTGCTGATGATTGCATTGGCAGTCGGAACCGGGGTAGGAATCAATACTGTGATGGCAGCTAAACTCGGCGCTGGAAATCAAAAGGAAGCGGAGGCTTATGCAGGAACCGGAACATCCCTTGCAATCGGAATGTGGCTGTTGTTTGCCGGAATCTGCTATGCAATCTTGCCAGCCTATGCCCGGATGTCCACTTCTTCTCCAGATGTCATTCAAGATGTAGTAGCCTATGGACGAATCGTCTGTGTTTGCAGTTTTGGATTGTTTTTGGAAAGCAACTGGACAAAGGTGATTCAGGCAAATGGCGATATGAAAACGCCGATGTTTGCACAAATTCTAGGAGCAGTGACCAATATTGTATTGGATCCGCTTTTGATTTTCGGCTTATTCGGACTTCCTCGAATGGGAATTGCAGGTGCAGCCGTTGCAACCGTTGCAGGACAGATTGTTGCAGCAGCCATTGTGCTGAAAAAAGGATTTCGTCGTTCTCCTGCCAAAAGCTACTACCCACGTTATATCAAAACGATCTTTCGTCTTGGCATGCCAAATATTTTGATGCAATCCGCTTATACATTTTACATTCTTGGATTAAACTTAATCTTGAGCAGCTTTTCGGATCAAGCCGTTACAGCGTTGGGCCTTTATTACAAATGGCAAACCTTTTTCTTTATTCCGCTCGGCGCCATGCAAACTTGCATTGTTCCGGTAATTAGTTTTAACTATGCTGCAAGATTCATTGACCGCTGTAAGAAGACCTTGTCCACTGCCATTGTTTTTGGCTGGGCGTTGATGTTTCTGGGTACACTTTGCTTTCTGCTTTTCCCGGAACAGATGCTGCGAGTCTTTACATCGGATGATGCAGTAGTGGCAATTGGAAAAATTGGATTCCTATTTGTCGGCATCAGTTTTTTACCAATGGTGACATCGCTGATTTTTCCGGTCTTTTTTCAGGCAACTGGATACAGCTTGAAAAGTTCCTTATTGACGGTGATTCGCACCATGGTATTATTTGTACCACTTGGATTTCTTTTTTCCCGGTTTGGACTGAATCGATTCTGGCTGACATTTCCGGTAACAGAAGTACTTACCAGTCTGGTCGGACTTTTGTTTTACCGACAATTTCTCAAAAATCCATATGTTGCGACTGAAAAAAAGGAAGAACAGCAAATGGTCATGCAGCCTTCTCATCCAGGTGTCATTCTCACCATTGCCAGAGAGCACGGTTCTTCCGGCAAGCAAGTAGGAAAGCGCATTGCGGAGCAATTACACATTCCATTTTACTATAAAGAAATGACCGCACTTGCAGCACAGGAAAGCGGATTGGATCGGGAATTCATTTCTGATATCAATAAAAATGCACCGGATCATCTGCATGATATTTATCTGAGCACCCATGTGGTGCAGCAAGCAGTTGTGGCACAAAATCAAATCATTCGAAAAATTGCAGATCATGGAAGTTGTGTCATCGTCGGACGAGCAGCGGATTTTGTACTGCGGGACTATGAATCTGTTATACGAATTTTTCTATATGCCCCAGAGGCTTATAAAATCAGCAGAGTTATGGAACTCTATGGTGACACCAAAGAGGAAGCCATTCGCAACATCCATCGATCAGATGAAGCACGCAGTGCTTATTATCATAATATTTCCGGAAATGAGTGGGGAAACCGGAAATATTATGATCTGCTTGTCGATACATCGATTGGTGTGGAGCAGACTGCAAAAGTGGTTTTAGATTATATTGCTGCAAAAGAGAACAACAAGGCATAAAAGAGATCTATATTACAAAAGAGGCTCTGCATAAATCATGCAGAGCCTCTAAATTTTGTTATTCCATCCGTTTTTTCATACACATCAAACCCAAATTACAAATTTGCCAACTCTTTGCCACTCTGAATAAAATAAAAAAGAAGCTCCTGAAACATTTACTTCAGGAGCTTTTGGCGGAAAGAGAGGGATTCGAACCCTCGATACGCTATCAACGTATACACGAGTTCCAGTCGTGCGCCTTAGACCAGCTCAGCCATCTTTCCTTGACTCAACTATTTCATTATATCAGATCTTCTCATTATTGTCAAGATTTGAGTATGAATAAAATGTAAAATAAAGAAAAATAAACTGATTTTTAGTCTTTGAAATTACTTATTTTTCGCATCCCATTTTTTCTTTATAAAATATCCGCAAATACCAAGCAGCAGCATGGCGAATAAGAAACAAACCGCGAGCCAGTATCTGCCTTTCCAAATGCTTCCACCTAAAAATACAGAAAGCGCCGCCGATGGGAGTCTTGCAAGCGTTGTCAGAACAAATAGCCGCATGGGCTTGATTTTGGTATTAAAGGAAACAATATAGGTCAGTGCATCTTTCGGAAGTCCCGGCAAAAGGAATAAGGCAAATACCAAAACTTCGAGCTTCTTTTCGGTTGCAAGATATGCATACTTTTGCATTTTATCTTCCGAAACAAACAGGGAGACAATGGGACGGCCAAACTTCTGTACCAAATAGTAGACAATGACTGTTCCAAAGAAAAAGCCCACCATAGAAAGCAGCAGTCCAATCCCCTCTCCAAAGAGCAAGCCGCCAATAATCGGAACCGGCCCACCTGGAATTACAGCAATGACCACTTGCGCAACTTGAAGCAAAACAAATAAGATTGGGGCAAAAATGCCAAACGTCTGCATTTTTTGCAAAATAATTGCTTGTCCTTCTTCCGAAGAAAGCAGACGAATCAACGGAATCATGGCAATTGACGTGACACAAAATACAACCGCTAAAATAACAGCTGCAAGAATCACATTTCTTTTTTTATGTGTGCTATCTCGTTTCATACAACATCAGCCTTCCTTAAAACGAAAGCATCCACTCCGAAACTATAATGGAATGATACTTTGAGAAGTTGTTCTTGATTACGATATCCACAACACCCTATTTCATGCAGAAGCAACCAACATTATGATAGATTCCTCCATTTTTGCAGTTCTTCCTGTGCTGTTTTCAGCAGCAACGAACTAGGCGATTCACCACCCATGATACGAGCAATCTCCGCAATGCGTCCTGCCGCATCAAGCGGCTGCACAAATGTTTGCGTTCTGCCATCCTGCACCTTTTTTTCAATCATAAAGTGATGTTCCCCCATCACTGCAATTTGTGCCAAATGCGTCACACACAATACTTGATGATTTTTGGAAACCTCCCGGAGTTTCATGCCGATTTTCTGTGCGGCCTTTCCGCTGACACCTGTATCAATTTCATCAAAAATCATCGTTGGAATGGCATCCTGATCGGCAGTGACACATTGCAGTGCCAGCATAATACGGGACAGTTCGCCGCCAGATGCAATTTTCGCCAGCGGCTTCGGCGTTTCGCCTTTGTTGGCGGAAATCAACAGTTCCATCGTATCCATGCCGTGAATGGTTAACTTTCCGGTCTGATGTGCCACATCCAATACAACATTGGGCATATTAAGAAATTCCAGCTGTTCCGTTACAGCTGCCACAAACTGTGCCGCCGTTTGTATGCGATACTGCGACAATTCTTTTGCCCGCTTAGAAACTTCCTCCAACAGCTGTTCCTTTTCCTTTTGCAGCGTCTGCAACTCTGCCTGATCGCTCTGCATGCTCTGTAATTCTTTTTTGGCTTCCTGATACCGATGAAGCAGTTCATCTCCCGTACATTGATACATCCGATTTAGGCGATAAAGTGCCTGCATCCGTGTCTGCAATTCCTGATACCGCAGCGCGTCGAATTCCATAGAAGACCGAACATTGCTGCATTCTGCTGCAATATCCCGCAGCTCAATGCTTGCAGCCTCCAGCCGCTCTTGCAGCTGCTGAAAAATTGGATTGAATTCCGTATAGGGCAGCAATTCAGAAGATGCCTGCTGAATCAAATCCACTGCACCGATATCCGACTCCTGATCCAATGCGCTTTGAACAGCCTGTAAGGCAGATGCAATCTGCTCCGTATGTTGCAGAAGATTGAATTCTTCTTCCATGGTAGCTTCTTCCCCAGGCTTCAGCTGTAACTGCTCCACTTCTTCCACCAAGCTTTGCAGATACTTTGCCCGTTCCTGCTTTTCCTGTTCGGATTTTCGAAGCTGACTATAGCGTTTGGCTTTCTGCTGCAAAGCACGAAAACTGGTTTGATAAGCAGTCAGCACAGCGCTGTTTCCACCAAATGCATCAATCATATCCATATGTCGTTCCGGCGTCATCAGAATTTGATTGTCGTGCTGTCCATGAATATGAATGAGATGAACGCCCAACTCCCGAAGCATTGAAGCCGTCGCCGTACGCTGGTTGATGCGTGCAATGCTTCCGCCATCTGCTAAAATCTCACGGGTTAAGAGCAGCTCATCCGATCCATCCTCTAACTGATACTGTTTCAGCAATTCCACTACAGCAGGTGGAAGATGCGTAAACAAAGCGGAAATAATGGCACGTTCACAGCCCGTTCGAACCAAATCCCGTGAAACACGCTGACCCAAAACTGCATTGATTCCATGGATAAAAATGGATTTTCCAGCACCGGTTTCACCCGTAAAAACATGCAAACCGGTGGAAAATGAAATACGTGCCTGCTGAATCACTGCCAAATTTTCAATAAACAATTCTGTCAGCATGTCTTATTTTCCTCCTGTTGAATGGGATGATAAGTTTTTGCAAATGCAGCAGCCTGTTCCGGGGTTCGCATCAAAATAAAAATGGTATCGTCACCTGCCAACGTTCCGACAATATCCGGATGCTGCATCCGATCAAACGAAGCACAGGCTGCCTGTGCCATTCCGGCGTGGCAATGAATGGCAACCATATTCCCTGCATAATCGGTACGAATGATTGCCCCCTGCAACAATCCAAATGAAACAACCGATTGAGAAGGCGCCATATACCGATACTGGCCGGTTGTATCCCGCTGCTTGACCAGATGCAGCTGCTGAATGTCCCGTGAAAGCGTTGCCTGCGTCACCTGAATGTCCTGCTGTTGTAGGCGGCGCTGTAAGGTTTCCTGGGTGTCAATGACTTCCTGTTCAATGATGGATAAAATCAGCTGATGCCGTTCTTTTTTGGACACAGGACTCCCTCCTTCCATTCCAGGCTCTTAGTTGGTTTGCTGTCCTTTTATGGTTTGAATCATTTTTTGATTGAGCGAATCAAAAAATGTATTGCCGGACAGATCGATGATGTGCATTTCATACGGAGAACGATAAATTTGCAGACGATGCTGGGCATCCAACGGAACCGGCTGGTCGCCGTCAATGCAAATGTAAACATCATCTCCTGCCGGCTGTTTCAAGGTTAGGCAAAGCTGGCTGTCTTCCGAAAACAAAACCGGACGAACGGTAACAGAATGCGGACAAATCAAGGTCATCTCAATACAAAGCAATTCCGGCTCAATAATAGGGCCGCCTGCGGAAAGCGCATATGCTGTGGAACCGGTCGGCGTACTGAAAATGATACCGTCTGCACGATAACTTCCAATCAAAATGTCTTTTCGATATACAGAAAAGTCCAAAATTTTTGAAAACTGTCTGGAAATGCAAATTTCATTCAAAGCCGTATAATGCTGGATAACATGTCCCTTCTGATCCAGCAAGTCTCCACACAACAACATCCGCTTGGAAACACGGTAATCGCCTGTTTTCAAGCGGCGAATTTGGTAGAGTTCATTCCGTTCCATAGATGCCATAAAGCCAAGTCGTCCCATATTGATGCCGAGCAACTTGGTATCCGTTCCCATCAGATGCTTGGCACAGTGCAAAATGGTTCCGTCTCCGCCAATGGCAATTGCAAAATCAGCTTCTTTTGCCGCCTGGGTAAAATCCTGGAATTGCACATACGACTGATTCGAAAACTCATTCTGATACTGTGGATCAATGGTAACAGCAATGCCGTTTACATGCAGCAGCTCGCACACCTCTCTGGCGCAGGGCAGCGCACCGATCTTTTGAAAATTTGGGAAAATCACTGCATTCATATGCCATCCTCCTATGCAAATGCCTGCCGCACCACCGCAGCCAAATCCTGTGGCTGCGCCGAACTTGTACTATATTGTACAACCGCAAGATATTCTACATTGCCGCTTCCGCCCCGTATGGGCGAAGGAATCAAATGCTGCAAAGAAAGTCCATTCTGTGCCAGACAGGATAAAACCTGTTCCAATACACGCTGGTGAACCGACTGAGAGCGGACAATGCCATGCTTGCCAACACCTTCTTTCCCTGCTTCAAACTGCGGCTTAATGAGAAGAATCGCCATACCGCCCGGCTGCAAGAATCGCACCAATTCAGGAATAATCAAACGCAGAGAAATAAAAGAAACATCGACAGAAAGAAATGCAATCGGTTCTGCAACAGCTGTTTCCGGCAGCTTGCGAATATCTGTCTGCTCCAAGTTAACCACCCGAGCATCCTGCCGCAATTTCTGTGCCAATTGATCCCGTCCGACATCAACCGCATATACTTTCTGAGCACCATTTTGCAGCATGCAGTCCGTAAAACCGCCTGTAGAAGCGCCGATATCCATACAGACTGCCCCTCGCAACGAAAAGGAACCCAAAAGCGGAAGCGCTGCTTCCAGTTTCAGTCCTCCCCGTCCTACATATTGCAAACCAGCATCGGTTACCGCAAGCTGATCGGTTTCTGATAGACTGCGTGCTGCTTTGGTACAGACTGTTCCATTGATGGTGACACTTCCCTGCTGAATCAATTCTTTGGCACGCTGCCTGCTGGCTGCATAACCAGATTGAATCAAAGCGACATCAAGTCGTTCCATGCTCGTTCCACTTCTCCCATTCCTGTAAGATTCGTTTCAGCATTGCTTCTTCGGAAAGTCCCATCTGTTCCAGCTGTACCTGCATCGGTGCCTGCCGAATGAAGTCTTTCGGTGCAATCCGGACATATGTCCCGGTATAACCCTGCTCCAACAGCTGATCCCCAAGCAGCTGGGAAATACCGCCATAATAATAGGCTTCCTCGAAAAATAGAATATGCCGATACGATTTGGCAATCTCCACAATGGCTTCTTGGATAGGGAAGATCCGTGTCAGCTTCAGCAAATCACATGGGCAAGCCATCTGATCTGCACGCTGTTTGGCATGATACAAAGCATCATAAATTCTGCCATAGGAAATCAAAAGTGTATCTGTTTTGTGACCGGAAACATGTGTATATTCCGTATTTAAAACAGACTGATCGAAGGTACTGGTATCTCTTCCACGTGGATAGCGAATACCAATCAATCCTTTTTCCTCATAAATACCACGGCGCAGACACATGGTCAATTCATCGTAACAGGACGGAGCATACAGAACTGTACCCGGAATGGTAGAAAGATAGGAAACATCGAACAAGCCATGATGTGTCTCTCCATCCTCTCCTACAACGCCAGCCCGGTCAATGCCAAGCACAACATGCAAACCACCAATTGCCACATCATGCAGCAGCTGATCATACGCACGCTGCAAGAAAGAAGAATATACCGCAAATACCGGTGTTTGACCAGATGCGGCAAGCGCAGCAGCAAAGGTAACAGCATGCTGCTCTGCAATTCCTACATCGTAAAAACGGCTGGGATAGGCTCTTGCAAAATGCTGCAACCCGGTTCCGTGCTCCATCGCAGCAGTAATGGCACAAATGGATGGATCCCGCTGTGCAAGACGTGCCAGTTCCTTTCCGAACACATCCGAATAGGAACCCTTTGCTGCAATTTCCGGATTTCCCGTCTCCACGTTAAACTTAGAAATACCGTGATATTCACCCGGATTGCGTTCAGAGGGCAGATAGCCCTTTCCTTTTACAGTCAACACATGGACAAATACCGGACAGTGGTACGTTTTTGCTGCACATAAAACGTCTTCCAATTCCTCCATATTATGCCCATCCACTGGCCCCAAGTATACAAATCCCAAATCCTCAAAGATGGTCGTGGAGCGAAAGATGGTATCCCGGACAGCATCTTTCGAAGACTTCAGCATTTTGATCATGGGAGCGCCGATGACCGGTGTTTGATTCAGTTTGCGTTCTACCCGTTGCTTGGCACGCACATACTTTTCTTTTCCTCGAATGGAAGACAGATACTTTGCAAAAGATCCCACGTTTTTTGAAATCGACATGGTATTGTCGTTCAAAATGACAATCAGATTGTTTTTTGCTTTTCCGGCATTATTCAGACCCTCATATGCCAAACCGCCAGTCAGTGCACCATCCCCTACGACTGCAACGGCATAATGCGTTTGGTCTCCTTGCAGCCGCATAGCTTCGGAAATTCCACCTGCGACGGAAATGGCGGTACTGCTGTGTCCGCTGATAAACGCATCATGTACCGATTCTTCCGGCTTTGGAAATCCGGAAATGCCGTGTTCCTGGCGCAAGGTATGAAATTGTGCATAGCGTCCCGTTAAAATCTTATGCGTATAGCATTGATGCCCGACATCCCATACAAATTTGTCCTTTGGAGAATTGAATACCCGATGCATGGCAACGGTCAATTCTACGGTTCCAAGATTGGATGCGAGGTGCCCGCCCGTTTTGGAAACGGTGGTAATCAAAAACGTTCGGATTTCCTGACAGAGCGCCGTACACTGCGCATAGGTCAGCTTTTTCAAATCCTCCGGTCCATGCAAATGATCCAAAAGGTGATCCTCTGCCATTCGTTGTTTTTTTGTATCCATACGTCAATCGGAGTTGTGGTGCAGTCTCCTCCGTCACCTCATTTCTTTCTTTCCAGCAATTCCTTTGTGAGATCCAATAGAACAGCATGTTCCGGAAACGGCTGCAACGCCTCTATTGCTTCTTGTGTCAAACGATTTGCTTCTTCCCGTGCAGCATCAATTCCAAGCAGGGTCACAAATGTCTGCTTATGTTCCTCTGCATCACTGCCAACCGGTTTTCCAAGTACTTCTGTCGTGCTGGTCACATCCAGAATATCATCTACAATCTGGAAGGCAAGCCCCAGACAAGCTCCATAGTGATCTGCCTGCTGAATGGTTTCTTCCGATGCACCGGCTGCAATGCATCCCATTTTGCAGGCGGCCCGAATCAAAGCACCGGTCTTGGCTGCACACATCACCTGTAAATCTTCTACCTGTACATCGGAACGCTGCTCATTTTCCATATCCATGACCTGACCGCCGATCATGCCAAGGTACCCCGTCGCATCCATTAAAACACGCACCAACTGCAATTTTACAGCATCTTTCAAGGTAGAATCCTGCAAAATGGTGTGTACCGCATGAACGGAAAGGCCATCTCCTGCCAGAATGGCAGTAGCTTCCCCAAACGCTTTATGGCAGGACGGTTTTCCACGCCGGTAATCGTCATTGTCCATTGCCGGAAGATCATCGTGAATGAGCGAAAAGGTATGTATCATTTCCAAAGCGCAGGCTGGTGCCATCGCCTGTTCTGCCGTTCCACCGCAAAGCTTGCAAAACTCTAAGACCAAAAACGGACGAATGCGCTTTCCGCCCGCTTCCAAGGCATAACGCATTGCATCGACAACATGCTTCTGCCGTTCCGCCTGTTCATACTGCGGAGCTAGCTGGTCAAGTGCTGCTTCAATCTGCTTTAATTGTGCCTGCATATACTGCGTGTGTTCCTGCGTCATGATAAAGCCTCCTTTTCCTCTGCCGGATGTTCTTCTATAGTAAGCTGCTGCTTGGCTGCATCCAGCTCCTTTTGACACTGCATCGCAACTCCCAGTCCCTCCTGATAGAGCTGAACCGATTCTTCCAGGGACAACTCTCCTTTTTCCAAAAGCTGCGTAATTTCTGAAAGCCGCTTCATTTGTGCTTCAAATGTCATGATGCTCCCCTTTCTCAAGTGCCTGTACGGGTATGGTTCCATCTTGCAGCTGAACCACAAGATGATCTCCAGGCTGAATTTGATCAATGGATTCCACTACTTGTTCCTGTTGATAAACGAGGGCATACCCTCGAGCCAATACTTGCAGCGGACTCAGCGCATGCAGTTTGGTACAAAGTGTTTGCAGACGCATCTGCTGATTTTGCAGCAATTGCTGCATGGCACGGTGCAGACGCAACTGATTTTGATGAAGCTGTTCGGCTGCATGCACCGTCTTTTGATGAGGAGATGCCTGCTGCAACCGATGCATCAACCGAAGATACGCCTGCTGATGACGTTCCCATAAAACCTGCATTGCCGTTTGCAGACGATGCTGCATCTGCAAGACCTGCTGCATCAATTGCGCACAATCTGGAACCGCCAATTCTGCGGCAGCCGACGGTGTCGGTGCACGCAAATCCGCTGCATAATCCGTAAGTGTATAATCGGTCTCATGTCCGACTGCAGAGATAATGGGAACCGTACAGTGATAAACTGCCATGACAACCGATTCCTGATTGAATGCCTGCAAATCTTCGGCAGAACCGCCGCCCCGCCCAACAATCAACACATCGCAGTTTTGTGCCTGTGCCGATTCTATTGCATGACAAATCGAGGCTGCTGCCCCTTCCCCTTGTACCTGTGCTGGGAAAACTGCCAGTGTTGCAAGCGGATACCGTCTTCCGATGACGTTTTTCACATCCTGCAAAGCAGCACCTGTTCCAGAAGTTACCACACCAATTTTTTGCGGCCATGCCGGAATCGGACGTTTGGCTTCCTGCGCAAAGATACCAAGAGCCGTCAATTTTTGCTTCAGAAGAGAAAGTGCCTGATACTGAGCGCCTGCTCCATCCGGCTGCATATCAGTTACATAGAGCTGAAATGCACCATCCCGTTCAAACAAGGAAGCCGTCGCTGCTACAATCACATTCATTCCATCTTTTGGGACGAATCGTACACGCTGTGCCAAATTGCGGAACATCACTGCTTTTACACTGCTCTCCGCATCCTTTAAGGTGAAATAAAAATGCCCCGATCGAATGTGATTGGTAAAATTGGAAAGTTCCCCACGCACCAAAATGCCATTGAGCGCATGATCTTCTTTCAGCTTGAACCCAACATAGCGATTCAGCTGAGAAACGCTTAAAATAGCCATTTTGCTCCTCCTTCCTGCAAAGCTGCAAAAACGGCTGCACCGACTGCATTGTCACAGGAAAATTCCGGCTTTGTAAAAATGCCGCCGAATGCATGCTGCAATGCTGGACGAATCCATAGATTGGACATAACACCGCCGGCATAAAGCACCGACATGGTTCCGACCTGTTTCCAGGCTGCCTGCGTCATTTGATAAATGGTCTCCCGAATCATGGTCATGCAGTAACAGGCAATATCCTCTGGAAGTGCTCCCTGCTTCTGCATCGTGTCACACTGATTCTGCAAACCCGACAAGCAGCAGTTCACGCCTTTTATGGTGGGATGCACCCGGAACGTTTTCTGACTCTTCTGTGCCAGCTGTTCCAGCTGCTTTCCGCATGGGAATTGCAGTCCCAGCATCAACCCGACCCGATCAATTGCCTGCCCGGCTTTTAAATCCAGCGAAGTTCCAATGGGCGTAATTTCCAGAATCTTTTTTGCATGCGGTGTGCAGAGTAAACTGTCTGTTGTTCCGCCGCTGACATGAAATGCAAGAAATGGTTGCTCCAGATAGGAAAGGGCATTTGCGCCATATAGCGCAGCTAGGACATGTCCAATCTGGTGAGAAGTCTCGTAAACTGGAACCCCCGTAACAGCTGCAATCGCATGTGCCGTTCCGGATCCACATAGAAAGCAGGGCATATAGGAATCCGCTCGATTGCGGGGCCGTGTGGTGACACCAATTGCAGAAAGCGCTTGCAACGGCTGTGAACAAAGATTCTGTAACAACTGCGGAAGCTGCCGGGTATGATGAAAAACGGCATCGCTTTGCCGCAGCCCTGCTTCACCGGCTTTTACCGGAAGCAATTGTTTTTCCTGACGGACACCTTCCGGCCACAGCCGTGCAGTAGAAGTGGTATAGTTGCTTGTATCCAACCCCAGATACTCAGGCATTGGTTGGTTCCTCCTGTGCAGCAGCATCTGCACCTACCTTTGGCTGACTGCGGGAAATAGCGCCAAGCATGCCATTGATAAAGGCGGTATCTTCCTGATAGGAATACGCATGAGACAGCGTAACGGCTTCACTGATGGCTGCGTTTACTGGCATATCTTTTTCAAAGTACATCTCATATAATGCAAGCTCTAAGATGGAAAGATTCACTTTTGGAATACGATGTATGCTGCGGCTCTTACTAAATGTACGAATTAGCTGCTGAATCTCTTCTTCATGTGCAATGACACCTTCTACCATCTGCTTCACATCCTGATTCACTTCCAGCTGTTGCACCTCTTCCGCAAGTGCATACAATTCTTCCAAAGAATCCGGCTGAAACATCCGTTCAAATAAAATCAAAAAGGCGCATTCTCTTACTTCATGTCTTGTCATAATGACCTCCCAAATCAACAAAGGCTGCCGTATCCCATTCCGATACAGCAGCCTTTGTTTGTTATATTCTCCCTACTGCCAAAAGAAAATCAACGCAATTCTCCCTTTTCGGCAGAGATTATCTTTTTCCAGTTTCCGCACTTCCTGCTGTATCTAGAAGCGTTACCTCTATTATATCAGAAAAATGCAAAAAGTACAACTATTTTACCTCAAAAATTCTGATTTTTTCAGAAGGAACTGAAATTTCTCCCAAAATAACATCCTTGATGGCAGCAGCCTGCGCAGAATCCAGACCCTCTGTCTGTACTACAACCTTTGCGCTTTCCCCATCCAGATACACGATACATTCCTGGTATCCCATAGATTTAATCATTGACTCGATATTACTTTCACTTTCAATCAACTGAGAGGTTTCCACCGCTGCCAAAGCATCTGTTACACGCTCGTCTTCCGTCAAGTCTCCGCCACCCATAATGGTTTGCAACGTAGAAACCGCTTCATCCCGGCTGGCGGAACGATTGAGTCTTGCCTGTGCAAAATAATCGGAAGCGCTTAACGCACCATTTGCCGCTGCTTCTTCCAATGCATCTGAATCCGCAGACTGTTCTTCCTCTGCGGCAGCAGAATCCGAAGCTTCGGATTTTGCCTTTTGACTGCTTGCCTGTGGTGCATTGACAAATTCCGTGTCTCCATATGTAATGGAATCGGAAACCTGCGCCTTCTTCTGTCCGGTCAGATCAGAATCTGACAACGCATAGTTGACATAAACGGCTACGGCCAGCATCAGGGTCAGGCAGGATAAAATCACCTGTTTTTTTCCAATGATAAAGGATGGTTTTTTCATAGTAAGCGATTCCTTTCAAGAAGTTTGTTTTGCAACACATATTTGACTGGTTCGTAAATTCAGTGCCGCCGATACGGCACGAATGATCTGTTCTTTTACCACATTGCGGTCACCTCCTTCACATACAATCACAATACCGTTGATCTTCGGATGCACAATGGTTTCCAGCAGCGGCGATTCCGTCCCACTGCTATTGACCAAAACGCATTGCTGCTGGCTGCTGGAGTGTCCTGCATCTTCGCTGACAGAAGCATCCTGCTGATAGACGTAGGATGCCGTGTTATTGGCTGTCACCAAAACCTGACAGGCGCCGACTCCATCAATACGACCCAGAATCTGCTGCAATTGCTCTTCCAGATCCCGACAGTATGTTTCTGCCGTAAGAAGAGAAGCATCCGTAGCAGATTCCGCAGAAACAGAAGATTTTGTTTCCTTTGAGCCCGTATCATGCAGCCCGGACAGCAGAATCATCACCAGACCAATGACACCAAGCAGTACCACAAGGCGTACACCGTTTTCATGTAGGAGCCACTGTTTGAGCCGTTTCAGCTGTTGGGTATACAAGCTGTTCCACTTCCTTTCCAAAATAAGTTTCCAATACTGCCTGCACAGCTTCTGTTTCATCACTCCATACGGTTACTTTACTGATAGATATGCTGTTGTCCGACTGAATATGCACCTCTGTCTCAATGGATTGCCAAGAAATGTTCTGCTGCGCCAATGCGTCAGCAAGAACCTGCTTCACATTTTCTTGTGCAAGCTGAATGGTCTGATCCGAAACGGCATTCGCAATCGCCTGCGTATCCACCGATTCTGCTGTAAAAAAAGAGGACGCACTCCAATCATCCTTCCAGTGCAGAATGGGCGTAAAAACAGCGAGCAGAAAGACACAGGACAGCAGCAAACTCAATTGATGACTCATCTTTTCATTGGGCTTCATGGCATGCACCAGACCGGTCAAAAGACTCATGACACAGGTAATTCCCACCATTGCCTGCAAGGACTGCATCTTGATTCACCCCCTCAATCCATAATTCCATCCTACATCCTATATTTGTCCGCTGCTCAGTCCGATTACAATAGCAGTCGCCACAAGAAACATCATGGCAAAACACGTAACCACTGCAAAGGTGATGGAAAGAACCTGCTCCGTATTGCGCAGAAGCCGTGCCAACTGCGGAACCGAAAACAATTCCGCAGTGGCAGCTGCCAAAGTGACAACCAAACGATACAAAAATACATGCAGAAAAACCGGTAAAAAGAGCAAGCAAAGAACGATCATTCCAATTGCTCCGGTGGCACTTTTTAAGATTCCAAGGCTTCCTCTTACGGTACTGTATGCATCCGAAACAGCTCCCCCGATCACCGGTACAAAATTGGAAACCACATACTTTGCCGCTTTGGTGGCTGCGCTGTCTGCCGCACCACCTACAAAACTCTGCATGGAAACCACACCCAAAAAAATGGCCATGCAAAGACCAAGCAGCCAGATGGTGACTCGTTTTACGGCACGAATGAATCCGCCCAACGAAACCGATGGATTCACACCGTCTACAATGGACATGGCAAATGTCATGCTCAAAAGCGGCAGCAGAATTCCAGCGAGAAACTGCATGATACAATTGGCAAGTCCGCACACAGCCGCTTGATAGCAGACCGCTGTACCAGTATGTCCGCCTGCTGCCAAAATGCCGGCAAACACCGGTACAAATGTCATCATAAACGAAGCGCCCTGCTGCAAGGTATCCTTCACAGAAAGAAAGCAGGCACTGAGCGGCTGCCCCAACACAAGTGCAGCAGCTAACACACACACCATTTCATAAATGGGGCCTGTCTGCTTTTGCAGCCCGATTCCGCCTACGCTTTGCAGAACTGCCGTAAATAGAATCAAAATCAACAGGATTCCAAATAGTTGAAACGGCGCTTCCGCTTTTTCCACGGCATCTTGGAAAAAAGCGGACAGAATATCCAGAAACTGCAAATCCAGAAAGGAGGACGGATCCCGTATGGAAACACCAAATCGTTCCAGTGCGGAAGAAACGGAAGCATCTACCGACTGAAACAGCGTATCGGCTCCGCTTGCGGCAGTCAGTTCTTCCATAGAATCCTCGGCAGAAACAACCGGACTGCATCCAAAAAGTAACCCGCCAATCACCAGTAACATCCAACATCCTTTTCGTTTCATGATCCGTTTAATACTCCTGTTAAAAGTTCCAGCACTTGTTTCAGCATGGGCAATGCCAACAGTACCAACGTCAATCTTCCCCAGAGTTCAGCTGTCCCTGCCAAAGCTGTCTCTCCGCAGTCCCGGCATAAATCCACTGCCAGATTGGTCAGGTAGCACACGCCCAATGCCTTCCAGATTACCGATAAATAAGACCCCGGCAAATTGGTCTTGGCATATAGCTCCTGAATGGTTTCTGCAATGGGAGATAGGTAGGAAAGAATCGCCAACAAGACGATAACACAAACTCCAATGGAACAAAGCAGCGCCTGTTCCTTGTGATATTGCTTCAACAGCGTAGCTGCGATGGCACCGATTAAGCAAATTGCCGCTGCTGTTCCCGTTTCCATTACCATAATCCAAACACCGTTTTCACCTGATCGAACAAGTCCCCAATTTCCTGAATAATCAGCATCAAGACAACAATCAATCCGGCAAGTGTCGTCATCATCGCCTGTTCTTCTCGTTCCGCACGTTTTAAAACAAGATTCAACACCGCCACAATGATACCTGTTCCTGCAATCTTAAAAATTAAATCGATATTCATCGTCTCTCATTTCCTTAGCAAAAAAGAACTGCCAGCAGCAATCCAGCCAGCAACCCCAAACTGCGGTAAAGCTTTCCTTTTTTCTGATATGTGACACGGTAAGTATCCTGAAACCGCTGCAATTGAATATGTGCCTGTGACAAGGCGGAAAGCTGCCCCTCCAAATCCGTTCTCCCAAGTTCTTCCCCCAACTCCAGCAAAACTTCTTTGACTTCTGGTGAAAGATGCTTTTCTGCCTGCACCTGTTCTGACCAAGCTTGTACAAATGGAGTCTGCTGCTGCATATGCGCCGCTGTCTGGGATAAGAACTGGAACTCTTGGTAAACGGAACGGTTGGAAAAAGTATCCAGCAATTCCCCGAGCGTACTCATCTGATACTGCATCAGGACTCCCATTTCCCGTAAAAAGCTGCATAATTTTTCGGTTCGCTCCAGCTTCATGCGCAGTTTTCCGGAACAAGCCATTCCTGCCATGGCACCACAAAGAATCAAAAAAATCAACCCAATCCATTTCATGTACGCTGTACCTCTTGTATTGCCTGCACCGTTCCGCATGCAGCACCTGTTCCCAGCAGACAGATGTGAGAAAAAACCTGCTCCTGTAGCAGCCTTTGCAGTTGCGGCCGCTGATAAGCGTCCGCAATAGAAGCTGCATGTGCTGTTGCAAGCAGCTTGACGCCGCAGCCATGCACTTGCAACAAAGCATCCCGGTCTTGTTCTGTGCTGATTTCATCACAAACCAAATAGCTTGGTGTCATAACACGCAGTCCGGTTAAGATGCCTTCCCATCGAGTAAATCCATCATAAATATCGGTATGGAGTCCCACATCATGCTGCGGCATGCCATGCCAAACAGCTGCCAATTCCCCACGTTCATCCACCAAAGTTACTTTTTCCTGCCTGCCAACCAACCGACATAGATCCCGAAGAACCGTTGTCTTTCCACTTCCAACCGGACCGACCAGCAGCAAGCTGTCCGGCAGTCTTTGATGCAGCCGCTCCAAAATAGATATGGCACAGCCCGGAACAGATCGTGCAATTCGAATGTTTAAACTGCTGATGGATTTTAACTGAGAAAGCTTCCCCTCTTTATAAACTGCTGTCCCGGCAATGCCCACACGATTGCCGCCTTTTATGGTGATGAATCCTTCTGTTAATTCCTTCGTATAATGATAGACGGAATACTCACAAATTGCCTGAAAGGTATCCTGTAAAGCTCGATCTGTTACTATGAGCGCCTGTTCTGGCTGACTGGTTCGTGTCCCATTGGCACAGAGCCACTGCTCTGCTCCATTCATGGTAATACCGATGGGTCGTCCAATCCGCAGGCGAATCTCCTGCATTTCTTCCAGGAGTTGCATCCGTTCCAAAGCAGAGCGGATGGTCAAAGGCAAATACCGAAGGACTGCATGGATATTTTGATGGATTCCATTCATTTGACTTCTCTCGCTTTCTTCATTTGTTACTGCATTCTATGCAGCAACCTGACAAGCTATGCTGTCCATTCTGCACGAAAATGGGCAAAAAAAGAAGCAGTCTTCTGTGTCAAACACAGAAGACTGCTTTCCATTTTATGATGTTCTGTTATCAACAGATCCTTAAAGTGCAAAAGAACCCGTTTCGCCGTTGATTACATAGTAAACCATGTCTTCTTCCGGCTTTACATAAAGCTGTACATCCTTAGCGGCTGTTTTTGCCTGCTTGGTTGCATCTGCCCAATTCTGTACGGCCTGCTCTGCCAGATCATCTGTAGAAAGATCTTTTCCGCCATACTGCAAGTTTACTGTTACGGTCTTCTTTACACGTGGTGCAGCTGCCTTCTTTGCGGCTGGTGCCTTCTTTGCAGCTGGTGCTGCTTCAGCGGCAACCGGTGCTACAGTTGCTTTTACAGTCTCAACGGTCTCTACAACCGGCTTTGCGGATGTTGTCGGAGCAGTAGCTGCTGTTGTTTTCTTTGTTGTTCTAGCCATGATTGTTTCCTCCTTCAGTCAGTCATGAAAACTTACTTGTTTACGGTTTCCTTCAGGTTTTTACTTGCTTTAAATACCGGTGCTTTTGATGCAGGAACCTGAACCGGTTCACCGGTACGAGGATTCTTACATTCCTTTGCATTGCGCTGCCGTACTTCAAAAGCGCCAAAACCAGAAATTGTTACCTTATCTCCAGCTGCAAGTGCATCAGTAATTGCAGCAAAAACACCTGTTAAAACACGTTCTGCATCCTTCTTGGTGCAATTTGTCTTTTCTTGAATTACCTGAACCAAATCTGCCTTTGTCATTCTGATATCCTCCATAAAATTTAATCTATGTGAATTATATACCATTCCGAAACGTTTGTCAAGAATTTCACGTAAAACTGACATTTGCACGGATTTTGCTTGCTTTTTTTAGAATTTTTTATGAAAAAGCACTTATGAAAAGAAGTGAAACAGATTCCAATTGGAAAGTGTTTTCTTTGGAGAAACGGCGCTTTCCATGCAGCCCCTGTAACCAGCAAGCAGCCGTCAAAAGACAGCTGCTTGTGTTTCCTTTTCTTTTTATTGTTCTGTGGAATCGGTACTGGTAATGGACTGCGATTCTTGTTTTAGATCTGCCACTTTTTTGATATGATTGCCAATAATTTCTGAGACATCGGATATGGTAATAAACGCACTTCCGTCATACTTGTCTACAATATCTTTCAGATCCGTTAGTTCCAGTCGAGTCAGGACGCAGTACATCATATCCTTTTTTCCACTGACCATTCCTCTTGCGTCCAGGATGGTCATGGTTCTGCCAAGACGATGATAAATTTCTGTTGCAATTGGTGCGGCATCGTTGCAAATAATGATGGCTTGTTTGGCCTGATTAAAGCCCTGTTCCACATAGTCGATGACTTTGGAAGCAATGATATACGTCAGCAGCGACAGCAGCGCACGATCGGGTCCAAATAGAAATCCGGCAACTGTAAAGATAATCAAGTTAAACACCAAAATAATCTGCCCAACTGAAATGGAGGAATGCCGGCTGATCAGCAAGGCCATCAATTCTGTTCCATCGATACAGGCGCCGCCTTTCAGAACCAGTCCAACGCCAACGCCCAACAGCATGCCACCAAATACAACGGACAGCATCTCATTGTCCGTAATGGCGGAAAAATGATGCAGATAGGCAGTCACAGCTGTAAACAGCAGCATTGCATAGGCATAGGCGATTGAAAATCTTGGTCCAACTGCCTTCCATCCAACCACAATGAACGGTACATTCAAAAGCAATGCAATGACACCCAGCATCCAGCCGGTTTGATACTGAATCATCAGCGCAATGCCAGTTAGCCCACCGTCCAATACGGAATTGGGCACCAGAAAAAGTTCCAGCGCAGCACCGTCTATGATGACACCTAAAGTAATCATCAAATATCGAAACAAGGTAGATCGTATTTTCTTTCTATTTTGTTTGGTAAGCAAGGTGTTTGTCCTCCTTTCTTGGAACCCTCTGTTTCCCTACTGCATATTCTGTAATGGGAACCATTCCCAACCAATGAAAGAATCGAGGGTGTATCTCATTATGCCAAACGTTTTTTTGAGTCCATCTACACAGGAATGGAATCAATATATCAATGGCGGAACAGAAGAACAATATATGAATTTAATCGCAGACCGCATGGAGCCATATCTGCGTTCCAGCGGCATTGCCTATGTTCGAAATGATCCGTCCCGCAATGTAGCCGGTGCCATCAAGGATTCCAATGCTGCTTATTACGATGTGCATTTAGCCCTGCACAGCAATGCTGCACCAGAAGCACTCAGCGGCATGCTGCGTGGCATCGACATTTACTATTCTCCGTATGATAAAAGCAGTGAGTATCTTGCAAATATCATTGCAAACAACTTCAAACGCATTTATCCGCTGCCGGATAAAACCAATACCCGTCCGACAACCGTACTCGGGGAGGTCACACAAACAAAAGCTGTTGCGGTACTCTGTGAAATCGGTTACCATGACAACGAACAGGATGCTACATGGATTAAAAACAACCTACAGGCAATCGCTGTAAATCTGGTGATGTCCCTATGCGATTACTTTGGCATTCCTTTCGTAGAAGCTGGCCCGGTTCGGCAGGGAATTGTTGCAACAGATGGAAGTGGCCTGAACATTCGAAGTTATCCCTCTACTGACAGTCAAATCCTTGGCAGTATTCCGAACAATCAATATGTAACGATATACGGGCAAACCGGCAACTGGTATGTCATTTCCTATCAAGGCATCATCGGCTATGCCAGCAGCGACTATATTGTGCTCCAGTAAATCATCTTGTGGGAAGTCTGTTCCGTATCTCTGCGGAACAAGCTCCCGCAATCAAACAAGTGCGTCAGCAAGTGTTTCCAACGCCTGCATCGTTTCCTGCTTTACAGCAGATCGAATGGTAACCATTGGTTCTACGATGTGGATTTCCTTCATAGCCTCCAACAGTTCCTTCATCTTTTTTCCGGCAACCGGTGCCCAAGATCCATTTTCCACAATCCCAACTGTTCGATTTTGATAATTCTTAGAAAGCAGATGCCGCAAGAAATCTTCCATTACCGGAAAGATACCGCCGTCATAGGTCGGTGCTGCCACAACCATCCGATCATACCGGAAGGCGTCTTCCACAGCTTCTGCCAGATCACAGCGGGACAAGTCCGTTACGACGACTTGCTGCACGCCCTTTTGCTGTAGCATAGCAGCCAGTTTTTTCGCAGCATCTGCTGTATTGCCGTGAATGGAAGCATATGCAACAAGCACGCCCGGATCTTCCGGACGATAGCTGCTCCAGGTGTCATACTGTTTCAAATAATGAGACAGATCTCCTGTCAAAACAGGGCCATGCAGCGGACAAATGGTGGCAAGTTCCAATGCAGATGCCTTTTTCAAAAGCGTCTGTACCGGGCCGCCATACTTGCCGACAATATTGAAATAATACCGGCGCGCTTCACAGTCCCAGTCTTCTTCCGTATCCAAAGTGCCGAACTTTCCAAATCCATCCGCAGAGAACAGAACCTTTTCTGACTGTTCATAGGTGACCATTACTTCCGGCCAATGTACCATCGGGGCAAGAATGAATTGCAGCGTATGCGTACCGAGCGACAGGGTGTCCCCTTCCTTTACCACAAGCTTCCGCTTGGAAAAATCAAAATCAAAGAAATTGGACAGCATCTGGAATGCCTTGGCATTGGTGACTAGCTGCATGGAAGGATACCGTTCTGCGAGCACCTGGATGCTGGCAGCATGATCCGGCTCCATATGTGAAATAATCAGATAATCTGGGGTACGGTCACCGAGCACCTGCTGCACCTGTTCCAGCCAGGCTGCTGTCGCACGCCGATCTACAGTATCCATAATGGCAATTCGATCATCCAAAATGACATAGGAATTATAGGAGACCCCATGGGGTACAACATACTGACTCTCAAACAAATCAATCGTTGGATCATCCACTCCAACATACTGAATGGATTTCGAAATAACTGGACGCATAAAAGATCCCTCCTCAAAGTAATTCAGCAGAACCTACTCTGCAATTGTGTGAAAACTATAATTAAGTTTAGTATATCAACTTTAAAAGCCAGATTCAATGCAATTCTGTGATCATGTTATTTTCTTTTTTTAAATAGGAACGCACTGAAAAAACAAAGCGCAGCCTAAACCGTTTCGGTTCAGGCTGCACATTTTTCCTATGATTCGATTGTGAATGGGAACAAACTGTCCTTAGCGAGAAGCATCTGCTTCTACTTTTGCGGCATGCTTGCGATCCAATTCCTTTTGCCGTTCCGCATCTTCTGGATTGGTACCTCCATTTTTCGGAAATACAAACTTCAGCAAAATCGGCGTCACAATGGTTGTAAATACAACCATAATAACAAGCGGTGTCATAAACTTTTCACTCATTAAGCCAACAGACGCACCCTTATTGGCAACAATCAATGCAACTTCTCCTCGAGAAATCATACCAATTCCGATTTGCAAGCTTTCCTTATTGGTATACCGCATGATTTTTGCACCCAGGCCGCATCCCAAAATCTTGGTCAGCACAGCAACCAGCATGAGCAACAGCATGAAGATCACCAGAGAGGAGTTCAATCCCTTTAAGGTCATTGCAAGACCGATGTTGGCGAAGAAAATCGGAGAAAGCAGCATGTAGGAGAGGGTACTAAATCGACTGACCACGTACTCATTTTTCTTCAAGCCGGAAACAGCCAGACCTGCTACAAATGCACCGGTAATATCGGCTACACCGAACAATACTTCTGCACAGAAAGAAAGAACCAAGCAGAATGCAAACGTTACAATGATATGCCGGCGAAGGTTTTCATTGGAGGCTTCTCTCCATTTTTTAAACCACTTGTGATAAACCACTGCTGCAATTCCGGCAAACAGGAAAAATCCAAGGATGTTTACAAATACAGTTGCAACACCGCCGCCGGAAATATGCATCAAATTGTTGATAATGGAAGAACCAAAAGTAGCAGCTTCCCCTGCTTCACTGGTACCGCCCAAGCTGATTACAATGGTCAATGCAATAATGCCAAGAATATCGTCAATTACAGCAGCGCCCAAGATTGCATTGCCTGCCCGTGAACTTAATGCCCCGAGTTCCTTCAGCGTTTCTACCGTAATACTTACAGAAGTTGCCGTCATGACAACACCGATGAAGATATTCTGCCACATCAAAGTCGCCATACCTTCCATTTGTTCCGTATTGAAGTAATGCGCCAGGAAAAATCCGCCAATTAGCGGAACAATCACGCCAAATAAAGCGATGACAAAGGAAGCAAGTCCTGCCTTCTTCAATTCTTGAATATCCGTCTCCAGACCTGCACTGAACATCAGAACAATGACGCCCAATTCTGCCAGGCTGGTGATCAAAGAGTTTCGCTCAACAACGTCGAGCACCATCGGCCCCAGGATAATGCCGGCAGCCAGCGCACCGACAACCTGCGGCAGGCTGATCCGTTTTGTAATCAACCCCAATAACTTCGTGGCTAAAAGAATGATTGCAATGGTTAATAAGTAGGAATAATCCGTTCCAAATAAAAAGCTTTTTACTGCTTCCATTTTGAAATCCTCCTCCGTAAAAATAGATTTGCAATTGGTCAAAATCAGAATCCGTTCCAGTCAAAACCTGGAAGAAATTCCGAACAAACGCATAGATCCTCTCCTTCTACGAGCTTTTTCCAATTGCAGAAGCAGTTACAGTTCAGCGATAGACGCTCTTCTGTAAACCTTGCAAACAGTTATAGTGTATCTTATTTTTTTATTTTTGTCAACAAAATATTATAAAAAAAATAAACGCATTGTATGAATCATAAATAAAATGAAAACAATTTAAAAATGCGATAAAATCAAAAACCCTGCAAGCGCATATGCTTGCAGGGTTTAGAATGCATCCACATAGGAAAGAAAAAATGATTTTCAAGTCCTATTTTCACACAAGAACCAGAAAAATTTCCAAAAAGGCAGATTGGATCGGTTCTTAATGCAGCTTTTTTTTGCTGACGATTTGATCGTACACCCGCGCTGTCAGCAAATACACTGCTGTGTATAGCAGAGCAAAGGCAATAAAGCAGCAAATGGTGCAAAGGATATAGAGCTTTACATTGGTCAGATACATCATAGCGAGAAGGCGTTTAAAGATCGGAAAGGCAAAAATCAGATGCACACCCGTCATCAGAAGCGGAAGGAAGAACACAAGCAAAACCTGTGTATGAATCGATTGCTTTACTTCACTCAGGCTCATGCCGACCTTTTGCATAATGGTAAAACGCTCTGCATCCTCATAGCCTTCTGAGATTTGCTTATAGTAAATCATCAGAACGGTTGCAATGACAAACAGTGTTCCCAAAAATGCGCCGAGGAAAAACAAGCCGCCGTAAAGCTGTATCACATTGCTGTGCCGTTCCACCCGGCAATCCATCTGCAAATTGGGATCTTGTACAAGAAGCTGCTCTTTTAGCGCATCACAAAATGCTTGCTGCGATTTGTCATCACCCGAAAGACTCATTCCATAGAAGGTACCAAATTCCCGAAAGGTACCACCCTTTCCATACTGCTTTTTCGGCTGCACATCCAATTGATGCAGCAACTCTGGATCACGAACAACCATCTGAATGGTTGCGATACCAGCTGGATCAGATGCCGCAGTTCCTTTTGGCAAAAAGTTGGAAACCTGTTTTTTAACGGAATATGTTTGATCAAAAACCTGAATACTCGAAAAATCATAATGCCCATTGCGTACGGAAAGCAGCACTTCCCCATCCTGTAACGTCTCGTTGGTTCCGTAGTTCCGATTGTAGTCCTCCAATGGAATGCAAACCAGATCCAAATACGCTCCATTGGCCAAACTGTTTGGTTTCAACAGCTGAAACTGATTGCCATCCTGTACAGCATAAAAGGACAAATAGGAATAAGAAGTACGATCCTTTATAGAAACCGGCTGCTTCTTTTCCAGCGATGCGAGCTGTGCTTCAATTTCTGTCTGTATGTCTTCCCCGGCATAAATGGCACAATCATACGGATAACGAGTCTGCACCAAATCCGTTATTCCAATCAGCAAACTACTGGTGGTAGACAACATGACCAGCACCATTGTGGAAAGAACACAAATATTAGCAAGTCCAACTGCATTTTGTTTCATACGATACAGCATACCGGAAACTGCTGTAAAATGCCGGGTCTGATAGTAATAGCGTTTGTTCTTCCGGAGCATCTTCAAAAAGGCAATGCTTCCGGCGGTAAAAAGAAAATAGGTACCGGCAATGACCAAAATTACGGCGATAAAGATATAGGAAACCACTTGAACAGGAGCCTGAACCGCTACAGCAATAGCATACCCAATGCCAAGGCAAAGCACACCAAGCACAGCAAGCAGCCCTTTTGTTTTGGGTTCCCGTTCTCCAACCTGTCCACTTTTCAACAGTTCAATCGGATTGGAAAGATGAATCTGCCGCATGCCATTTAAAAAAATGCAGCAAAAAACAATGGCAAACAGTACCAGTGTCCGTACAATAGCAGGCACGGAAATGTAGAAACCAAGCGCAATTTCCGTATCCAGAATCCGTACAATTAATAAGTACAGCAGTTTATCAAATGCAATCCCAACTAAGAAGCCGCCAATCCATGCAATGTGTGCAATATATAGCGTCTCAAACGCCAGCAAACGGGAAATGTGTCGCTTTTCCATGCCGAGAATATTGAATAAGCCGAATTCTTTCTTGCGGCGCTTCATCAAAAAGCTATTGGTATAGAACAGGAAAATGAAAGCAAAGATCGCTACAATTTTACTGCCAAAATCCAGCATCGTTTGAACCGGCGCACTTCCTGGCAGGTTTTGAATATCCGCATTCAGAGAAAGTGCTGTTATGATGTAAAACATGGCAACCATCAGCACACAGGTTACAAGATACGGTAGATAGACCTTGCTGTTCTTCTTCAAATTATCCGCCGCAAGCCGTGCATAAAATGCCTTACGCATGGTTCTCACCGCCCGTCGTCAGCAAAGTTAGGGTATCGGAAATTTTCTGATACAGCTCTTCGTTGGAACAATTTCCTCTATAAAGCTGATGAAAAACTTCCCCATCCTTGATAAACAGCACGCGTCCGGCACAGCTTGCAGCCTTTGTAGAATGAGTTACCATCAGGATGGTCTGCCCGTTTCGGTTGATGTCTGCAAACACACGGAGCAGACTGTCTGTTGCATGCGAATCCAGTGCACCGGTCGGCTCATCTGCAAGAATCAGTTTGGGATTGGTAATGATGGCTCTTGCAACCGCTGCCCGCTGCTTTTGTCCGCCGGATACTTCATACGGATACTTTTCCAATAATTTCTGTATGCCAAGCAACTCCGCAATGGGTTGCAGCCGTTGTTCCATTTCCGGATACCGCATGCCAGATAAAACCAGCGGCAGGAAAATGTTATCCTTTAACGTAAAGGTATCCAGCAAATTAAAATCCTGAAATACAAATCCGAGGTTGTCCCGGCGAAAGGCAGAAATCTCCTTTTCCCGAATGGTGGAAAGAGACTTTCCTTCCAAACGAACCTCTCCTTTTGTCGGACGATCCAGCGCTGCTAAAATATTCAGGAGCGTGGTTTTTCCGGAACCAGATTCGCCCATAATTGCCACGTATTCCCCCTGCTCCACAGAAAATGTCACATTTGACAATGCCTTTACGGAATTGCTGCCCAATCGGGTGGTATAAACTTTTTCCAGGCCTTGTACTTCTAATATTGCCATAAAAATGACCTCCTTTATGTTTCTGTATCCAGTATAACATAATGGTTCCCGCTGCAACATCGATTCGTGTGACATTTCAGCAGATTTATGTGACATTTTTGTAAGGCGGCAGCACAACTGCGCAACCTATCTGTACCCAGCCATAAAACAAGCTCTTAGATTTTTTCTGATTCCCGATGCAAATCCAGTGAAAACGTACTTCCTACCCCCACTTCTGATTCTGCAAAAATACGATTGGAAAGCCGATCCATTATCTTTTTGCAAAGATATAGTCCCAGTCCAGTCGACTTACGATTGGCTCTCCCATTGTATCCGGTAAATCCTTTTTCAAAAATACGGGGCAGATCAGCGGCGTCAATGCCAATTCCGGTGTCGGTGATCTGCAAGACCTGCTTCGGGGTAACAGAAATGGTGACACTTCCCTGTTCGGTGTATTTTACAGCATTGGAAAGCAGCTGCTCAATTACAAATGCCAACCACTTTTCATCGGTCAAAACAACTTGATCGGTTCCATCATAGTACAGGCGGATTTTCTTGCGTATAAACTGCGGCGCATACTTTCGAATGGCACCACGTATGATTGCATCCAAACAACAAGACTGAAACACAAAATCTGAAGCAGAACTGTCCAATCGTAAGTAACACAGCACCATCTCTACATATTGCTCAATTCGAAACAGTTCCGCCAAAAGAGCACGATGTTCTTCCGTATCCTCGCTTTTCAAAATCATTTGCATCACCGATATTGGCGTTTTAATTTGATGCATCCAAGTGGTATAATAATCCATGCACTCGATTCGTTCCTGCTGAAATTTTGTTTCATTTTTCTGATACTCATTGCGAAGCGCCAGCACCATTTTTTGATAATCTTCTTCCAAAGGACTTTTGGGAGCAGGCAGTTCTTCCGTTACAAGCAGAATGTTTTGGAGCAGATGCATCCGTTCTTTCTGTTGCTTGCGAAATCTAAAAAAATGAATCGTCTCTACAACCAGCAGCAAAAAAAGACAGAGAAAAAAGGCATAGCCGACCGCTTCCAATTCCAAACGGTATAAAGAAAACACCACTATAAAAATGAGTACAAATGCACCCAATAACATCCAATTCAACCGATATTGGGAAAGATACTTCATCCACAATTTCATCATTCAATGAGATACCCTCTGCCAACTTTCGTCTTAATGAAGTCCGAAAGCTGATACTGCTCCAACTTTTTACGCAGCCTGGTAACGTTTACCGTCAGCGTATTTTCTTCTACGTAGCAGTCATTTTGCCATAGCTGAATCATGAGGGTGTCTCGTTCCACAACCTTTCCTTTGTTTTCCAGCAAAACACGCAAAATCCGGAATTCATTTTTGGTCAAATCGATTTGCTGCCCCTGATACGTCAAAGTGGCATCGTCCAAATTCAGAACAGCGCCCCGATGTTCCAAAACAGGCGCTGCCTCCGTCATGCAGTAGGTGCGCCGCAAAATGGCTTGCATCTTGGCAATCATGACATTGGGATCCACCGGCTTTGCCAGAAAATCATCTCCACCCATTTGCATCGCCATGACAATATTCATATTGTCAGAGGCGGAGGAAAGAAATACAATCGGAACACGAGACTGCTTTCTGATTTCTGTACACCAATGGTACCCGTTGAAAAATGGAAGCATGATGTCCAATAAAACCAAATGCGGCTGATAAGCTTGAAACTCCGGGAGGATATTTTTAAAGTCCCGTATACAATGAACGTCATAATTCCACGCAGTAATCTGTTTTTTCATAACGGCTGCAAGTGCACTGTCATCCTCCACCATTAAAATTTTATACATTGATTGCGCTCCTCCATGATAAACAGCATGACTCAGATGGAAACATACTCTGGATCCGTATTTTCTGCAAGAAGATGCGCATCAATTCGTTCCCGGCAAACGGCATCCCCAATTACAATTAAAACCGACTGCCCCTCTGCAACGGGTGCAAGCTCTATTTTCTCCTTGGTTGCGTTGACCTTTAACCAGCCGCCTTTGGCAGTCGGCAAAGCGCCCTTGATGCGGAAAATGGTTCCGCAGGCAGGATCCTGCAAGATGGTCTGCACCATAGAGGTGATATGATCTTCCGGAAGCCGAACATGCATAAAGTAATGCACTTCACTCTGTATGGTTTCTGCATGATACTGTTTGACATAGCTGCTGGTTCGATAGCCGGCAGACAGCAGCGCATCATAATCCTGTTCCGTGAGTGCATCCCAGTCTTTGATGAGCAAATCACTTTTTTGAAATTGCCGCTTGCACTGAATGCCCGTCAGGGAACGGTTCAAATGCTGAAGGATGCGTTCTGAAAGTTGCTCAATGGGTTCAGCGCTTGCTTGCAGTTTACTCAAAATCAACTTTCCACAGCAAGCTGCCTCCGAGGCAAGCAGATACTCCATCTGTGCAGAAAGCACCTCGTCCATTTGTGCATCCACAATGGTTAAAATGCTGCCAATTTCAAACCAGCGATCCAGTGGAGATTCATACAATGTATCAAAAAATTCATCCATGTCAAAAATGCCGGATGGCTCCATGATGATTCGGTCGAACTGCTGCATTCCCAAAGCAATCAGCTGCGTTTTGAAGCGCCTTTTATGACAGTTCGGGTCACCGCATCCGGATATCATTTCCAACTTGCAGGCATCACATTTCAAATCTTGCAGCAGCATCATATCGACATTCACAGCACCGAAATCATTTTCCAGAATGGCAATCTTTTTGCCCTGTTCCAAAAGATGTTTTGCATACCGATGAATAAATGTTGTTTTTCCGGAACCTAAAATTCCAGTAATCAAATCAATTTTTGTCAAGCATCTCATTCCTTTCTACTGAAATCACCTGTTATTCCCTTCTAATCAGGCTCTTGGTTTCATTATAACACACGCTGCTGTGTTTGTCTACTTTTATCCACTTGCTCTCATTTTGAAATAGCACCTTGACTTTGCTGGAAAAATGTTGTAATATGATAGAGGTGCAGCTGCACCCAAACCACTCTGTCAATAGACAGACAAAGGAGAATCAGAATGAATATTGTATGTTTGGATCTGGAAGGCGTATTGGTACCGGAAATTTGGATTGCATTTGCAGAAGCAAGCGGCATCCCGGAATTAAAAAGAACCACACGAGACGAACCGGATTATGATAAATTGATGACATGGCGGCTGGGCATTTTAAAAGAGCATGGTCTTGGTTTAAAGGAAATTCAAGAAACCATTGCAAAAATTGATCCTCTGCCTGGTGCAAAAGAATTCTTGGATGAACTCCGTGCCATGACACAGGTCATCATCATCAGTGATACCTTCGTACAGTTTGCAGGTCCTCTGATGAAGAAGCTGGGCTGGCCGACTATTTTCTGCAATTCCCTGGAAGTTGCAGAAAGCGGAGAAATCACCGGTTTTCAAATGCGGGTGGAAAACTCCAAGCTGACCACGGTTCGGGCGCTGCAATCCATTGGATATGACACCATTGCCAGCGGAGACAGCCACAACGATCTTGCCATGATTCAAGCAAGCAAGGCTGGCTTCCTGTTCCGGAGCACCGAACAAATCAAAAAGGATTACCCGGAAATTCCTGCTTTCGAACAGTATGAAGACCTGATGGAAGCAATCCGAAAGGCATTATAAGCAGTAACATGCTATCCTGCATGGCGGTTCCCTTGCGGCATCTTGTTCCGCAAGGGAACATTTTATCTATTTTTTCAACCATGCAAGAAAAGCATCCAACTGTGTCATACTACCTATAAACGCTGATTCCGAAACGGTTACAGGCTGCGTTCTGTAACCAGACCGATTAGGAGGCATATGACACAGCATCAATCATCCATTCGACGGCTTTCTGAATTGGGGCTGCTAAGTGCCCTTCTCATCCTACTGGCATTGACCCCATTGGGATACCTGCATCTATCCGTTTGCTCCATTACATTTTGCATGATTCCGGTGGCAATTGGTGCCGCACGCTATGGTTCCGCCGCCGGTGCAGGACTGGGCGCACTCTTTGGCGCTACGAGTTTTCTGCAATGCTTCGGCGGCAATCCCATGAGCACCGCTTTGTTCAGCATTCAGCCCATTCGTGCAGTCCTACTCTGTTTTGTTCCACGGATTGCAATGGGATTCTGTACCGGTCTGCTTGACCGAATTCTATGGAAACGCTGTACGATTCTAAGTATCCGCTATGCCTTGACGGGACTTTGTGCGGCGTTGTTCAACACGATTTTTTATGTGACAGCGCTGCTTCTGCTGTTTCGAAACACCGATTGGATTCAAAATAGCTGGAACACCCTAGCACCTGGAAAGCCAATCTTTGTCTTTATTTTCGCATTTGTTGGCGGAAATGCTCTTGCGGAAGCCGTTGTTTCGGCTGTATTCACAAGTGTAATCTGTACCCGCCTAGAAGCAACCTAAAAGGAGGGATTCCCTGCATTATGGTCCTTGCAATTGATATCGGAAACACCCACATTGTTGTGGGCTGCTTTCAAAAAGACCGCATCGTATTTGTGGAACGTATTTCCACCAACCGAACCAATACCACATTGGAGTATGCTGTTTCCTTCAAAACCATTCTGGAAATCTATCAGATTCCGGTTTCAGAAATTGAAGGAAACATCATTGCATCTGTTGTTCCGTCTGTTACCAATACCGTCAAGCGCGCTGTTGAAACCATTACCAAACAGGAAACACTTCTGGTTGGTCCCGGCATTAAAACAGGACTGCATATTACCATTGACAATCCGGCTCAGCTTGGCTCGAACTTGGTTGTAACAGCAGTTGCTGCGCTGCACACCTATCAAGCTCCCATTGCCGTCATCGACATGGGAACTGCCACCACCATTTCTGTTATCAACAAACAGGAAGAGTATGTCGGCGGAATGATTCTGCCCGGTGTCGGTATTTCTTTGGCAGCATTAACAGAAAAAACCTCGCTTCTGCAAACCATTGACCTGCAAAAGCCAAAAAAGATGATTGCAACCAACACAGTGGACTGCATGCGAAGCGGTGTTCTGTATGGAACCGCCTATGGATTGGACGGCATCTTGCAGCAAATTGAACAGGAAATGCAGCAACCTGTCACAGCGGTTGCGACAGGCGGCTTAGCGGAAGTCATCATTCCCTACTGTCGATATCCCATCACATTGGACAGTACCCTTCTGCTGAACGGTATGCGCATCATTTATCAAAAAAACAGAACACAAAAATCATAAGCGGAGACGCTCTGCCATCTTTGCTGCCAAACGTGCAAAGCAGTACGAAATAGCTTCTTCACAAATCTACAAATTTCCTGCAAAATCACGAAAATACAGCTTGATTTTTTACAGACGCTATGCTATAATGAAATTGTATAAGAGGCATTTCATGCAGCTTATATACTTTTTTGTGAAAGGAGTCTTGTACATGCAGTATACATATGTACCGCACGGCGTCTGTTCCCGTCAAATTGCGATTCATGTTGAAGACGACACCATTCAAGATGTAAGCTTTGTCGGCGGATGCAATGGAAACCTAAAGGGCATATGTGCGCTGGTAAAAGGAATGAAAGTTTCGGATGCCATTGAAAAGTTGGAACACATCCAATGCAATGGACGGCCGACTTCCTGCCCGGATCAGCTGGCACAGGCTCTGAAGCAAGCATTATAACAGAAAGAAGCCGGAAGCGTAGATGCACATGCGGTTCCCCTTAATTTTGTTACGATAGGGAAAAGAACCATCTGAGGACAATCAGACGGTTCTTTTTTCTCTTTTCTATTCATTCAACAAGCAAACTGCTCCGGTTTCTAAGCCGGAGCAGTTTTTTATCGGCAAGCGTTCCATTGCTGCAAAGCTGGATCGTTTGTCTCATCGATATCCAGATAATTCTTTCCGCTGTAGGCATGAATGGCATCCACCAAATTCTGCACATACGATACAGCCGGTGCAGTGTCCGCTTCACTGGCATACCATACCAAAGACTGCCCAAATCCATATCCACGCATCTTGGAAATGGGTGCATTCCACTGAACACGGTTTTGTTCCTCATACGGCAGCAAGACGCAATCTTCTTTTTTGGCTTTCACATTGAAATTCTGTATGTAGCCATTTTCAAACTGCAACACCTGATAGAAACGATACACCCATGCATGCTGATACCAACCGACCACTTTGTATTCGTTTCGTTCCTTTGTAGCGCACCAGACAACCAGTACATCATCCAGTTCATTCAGATTTTTGGCACAGGTATCGATCCGTTCAATGTGCAGCTGATTGTTGACACGATTTGCACTTTTGTAGCCGTTTTTGAATTTTGTCTCAAAAAAGCCATAGCAGTTTACGCCGTCTGCTTCTGTTGAAACCGCCTCAAAATTATAGGCTTCTCCGCCATTTCCGTTTTCTCTTACAAAAGCACCGCCGTTGTAAATAGGGTCCTTCTCCGATACGCCTTTATAATATTTCATCCAGCCTATTTTACAAAAAAGAATTCTCATCAGTCATTCTCCTACGAAATCAAATTCTCATACATAGCAATATAATCCAATGCAGAATGATCCCAGCTGAAGTCACATGACATTGCGCGCTTTACCAATGCATTCCACTTCCTCTTGTCGGCAAACAGCGCACAGGCACGCTTTACAGCATCCAACATATCGCCGGCATCATAAGTTTTAAAGGTAAAGCCATTGCCGGAAGGATCGCCTGCATCGGTTACAGAATCTTTTAAACCACCGGTTTCCCGTACAATTGGAATGGTACCATAACGCATGGCTACCATTTGTGCCAGACCACATGGTTCATTCTGTGACGGCATCAGGAAGAGGTCTGCTCCCGCATAAATGCGTCTCGCCAAAGCCGGCTGGAAGCCAAGTGTTGTATGAACCTGCTTGGGATACTGGAACTGCATTTCTGTGAAGAAATCTTCAAAAATTTTCTCGCCACTTCCGAGAATGACAAACTGACAGCCAAGAGACAGAATTTCTTCGAATGCCTGCTGAATCAGGGAAATCCCCTTATGTCCAACAAAACGTGTGACAATGCCAATTACGGGGCCATCCATTGGCTGCAACTGCATTTCTTGCAGCAAAGCTTTGCGGCAAGTTTTCTTATTGCCGATCTTGGAAATAGAATAATTGGCTTCCAGATTGGAATCGGTTTCCGGATTATAGCTCTTTACATCAATGCCATTTAAAATGCCTGCAATGGAATCCTGATGCCGCACCAGTGCACGATCCATTCCATAAGAATACCACGGATCCAGAATTTCCTTCGCATAACTGGGGCTTACTGTTGAAATTTGATCTGCTGTTTCAATGGCACCTTTCATCAAATTGATGCTGCCGTCATATTCCAGCAAACTGATATGGTAAGTCGGCAATCCCATCAATTCTGAGACCACTTCTTTTCCATAAATACCCTGATACTGAATATTGTGAATGGTATAAACCGTGCGGATATTCGCAAATTCCTGATGATATTGATATAGCACACGATAGAATACCGGAATCATCGCAGTCTGCCAGTCATTGCAGTGAATAATATCCGGATGGAATCCGATCACGGGCAATATTTCCAAAACAGCTCTGGAAAAGAATACAAACCGCTCACAGTCATCATAAAAGCCGTACATGCCGTCCCGCATAAAATAATACGGATTATCCAATAAGTAGTATTGCACATTGCCTACTTTTTTGGTATAGATTCCGCAATACTGTTTTCTCCATGCTACATCGACTGTGATATCGGTTAAGTACGTCAGTGTATTCCGCACATCCGGCTTGACACAGCGGTACAGCGGCAGAACCACCCGACAGTCGTGCCCCTCCTGGGCAACAGCAGTCGGCAGAGAACCGACTACATCGGCAAGTCCACCGGAAGCTGCAAACGGAAGCGCTTCACTGGCAGCATATAGAATTTTCAAGTTGATCGTCCTTTCTATCGTACAAATCTATCCTAAAACTTGTGCCACAACACAGGAAAAAGCCGACTCCCATTTCAGGGAGCCGGCAGATCCCGTTTGATTTAGATTTTTGCGTTCTTTCCCAAATACAGCGGATATTCAGCAGAACCTGTCAAAACACGCTCATCTGAAATTTCCACATTTTTATCGGTTACAATACAATCCATGCTGCAATTTGCACCAATGGTCGTACCCTGCATCAAAACAGAATTCTTAACAACGGAACCCTTTCCGATTTTAACGCCACGGAACAGGATGCAGTTTTCAACGGTTCCTTCTACCATGCAGCCGTCTGCAATGCAGGAATTCTTCACATTGGATTCCAGACCGTATTTTACCGGTGCATTGTCTCCGACCTTGGTATAAATCGGCGCATCTGCACAGAACAGGCTGTTGCGAACGTCCTGATTGAGCAGTTCCAGATTGGACTGATAGTAGTTGCGCATACTGTTAATCCGCAGGAACATCCCTTGATAAGCATATGCTTTAAATAAGAATTCATCCTTTTTGCTTTGCAGTACGTCCCGAATCAGGCTATGCTGACTCTTGCTGGCTGCTTCCTTGACCATCTTCTTCAAGAAGTCGGTCTTCATAATGAACATATCCAGGCTGACATTGCATTCACCGGAAATCTGCGGATTGATCAGTACTTCCTTAATGGTATTTTCTTCATCGATCTGCAAAATAGTTGCAGAGGATTCTTCCGCAGAAGCATCATACATTGTTTTTGCATAGATTGCTGTAATATCTGCATCGGATTCAATGTGCTGCTGCAATGCTTCGTTGAAGTCAATATTGGCAACAACATCGCAGTTGGTCAGAACAACATATTCTGCCTTTGCATGTTCCACAAAGCTCCAAACATTGTTCAAGGCTTCCAGTCTGCCTTCATAAATTCCGCCGCCTACCTGGCTAAACGGAGGCAACAAGTGCAGACCACCTTTCTTGCTTGCCAAGTCCCATTCTCTTCCGGATCCCAGATGATCCAGCAAAGAACCATAATTGGACTTTGTAATGACACCAACTTCTTTGATGCCGGAATTCACCATATTTGACAGCGGAAAATCAATCAACCGATACCGACCGCCAAACGGGATGGAACCCATTGTGCGCTGCTTGGTTAAATCGATGACCGCAGAATCATGAATACTTGCAAAAATCAAACCCAAAACATTTTTATTGATACTCATTTTGCCACCGCCTTATCTATTTTCAGAAACAATTTCTTTCGGAAGTACCTTTGTTCCAGAAGAAATGGTAATGTTGTGTCCCAAAACTGCAATGCCCCAGTCATCTCGATTTTCAACGGTTTCTGGGCTCATTCCAATTACAGCTCCCGGTTCAATCACACAATTTTCTCCAATGATGGCATACTCTACAACAGCACCTTTTTTGATCACAGTACCCGGCATGATGACGCTGTACTTAACAGAAGCGCCTTCTTCGATGGTAACACCGGAAGAAATTACAGAAAAATCAATGGTACCGTCAATGTTGCTGCCCTCTGTAATCATGGAGTTTTCCACGTGCGCATTGGAACCAATGTGCTGCGGCGGCAGATTGTTATGGCGAGAGTAAATCTTCCAATTCTGATCGTACAAATCCAGCGGCAGGCTCGGACTCAGCAGATCCATATTGGCATCCCAAAGACTATCCAGTGTTCCGACATCCTTCCAGTAGCCTTCAAACTCATATGCAAACAGACGTTCCTGGTTGCCCAGCATAGCCGGAATGATATCTTTTCCGAAGTCTTTGGAGCCAGTATTGGCTTCTTCATTTTCAATTAAGTATTTTCTCAGTTTTTCCCATGTAAAGATGTAGATTCCCATGGAAGCCAGCGTGGACTTTGGTTCCTTCGGCTTTTCGGTGAAATCAACGACACGGCCTTCTTCATTACAGGTCATGATACCAAACCGAGAAGCTTCCGAACGTGGTACATCCAAAACAGCAATGGTGCTGTCTGCCTGATTGGCAATATGATAATCCAACATTTTGGAGTAATCCATCTTATAAATATGGTCACCGCCCAGAACAAGAACATATTCCGGATCATAGCGTTCAATGAATGCCATATTCTGATAAATTGCATTGGCAGTGCCCTCATACCAGAAAGCACCGGCAGCCGTCTGGTACGGCGGCAGAACATGTACGCCGCCATGCATTTTATCCAAATCCCATGGCTGACCATTTCCAATGTACTCATTCAGCACCAATGGCTGATACTGTGTTAATACGCCAACTGTGTCAATTCCAGAATTGATGCAATTGGAAAGCGGAAAGTCAATGAAACGGTTTTTTCCGCCATACGGAATGGCTGGCTTTGCCATCTTCTGCGTTAACGCATACAGTCGACTTCCCTGCCCGCCTGCTAACAGCATTGCGATGCACTTTTTTTTGATTTTCATAATGTTCCTCCTAACTACATTTTCAAACTTGTCTCCACAAAATAGAAGACAAATCCTTCAAGCAATCTGAAGGAATCATGGACTACATGTTGCGGTGTCCATGATTCCGAATCCTGATCCATCTGCTGCTCAAGTGGATGAAACCGTTGCTTTTGCTTTCGCTCTTGGTTTCTTCGCGGCAGTGGTTCTTGGTTTTGCGGCAGTGCTCTTTTTCACACTCTTGCGCTTCACCGGAGCATACTCCAAATAAACAACGGAAAGCGGCGCCAATGTCATAGAAATACTCTGCGGACAGTCATGCATGCCAATCTTTGTGGTTTTAAACACTTTTTCACTGACACCTGTTCCACCGAACTCGACGGCATCTGTATTAAAGACCAGACGATACCGTCCTTCCTTTGGAACGCCAATGCAATAATCAGTACGCTTTACCGGGCAGAAATTGCAGACAATCACCAGTTCTTTTCCGTCATCATCAATCCGTCGGAATGCAATGACGCTTTGCTGGTAGTCATCATGCGAAATCCAGCTAAAGCCCTGCCAGGAATCATCATCCTGCCAAAGCTGCGGATGTTCCAGATAAAATCGATTTAATTTTTCACTAAACAGAAGCATCTGCTGATGATCCTGCTGCTCCAGCAGCTGCCAATCCAGCTGCGTTTGATAGTTCCACTCATTGGACTGCGCAAATTCCTGTCCCATAAACAGCAGTTTCTTTCCTGGATGCGCCATCATATAGCCCAGGAATGCACGATAGGAAGCAAATTTTTCCTCCCGATCACCTGCCATTTTATTCAGCATGGAGCATTTTCCATAAACAATTTCATCATGTGAAATTGGTAAAATGTAGTTTTCCGAAAAGCAATAGAAAAATGAGAAAGTCAATTTATCATGATTAAACGCACGATAAATCGGATCCATTGAAATATAGCTGAGCATATCGTTCATCCAGCCCATATTCCACTTGAAATTGAATCCCAATCCGCCAATATCGGTTGGTTTTGTAACCAGCGGCCATGCGGTAGACTCTTCTGCAATCATTAAAACATCCGGATGCTTAGCGAATGCAGCTTCATTTAAGCGGCGCAGGAAATTTACGGCTTCTAAGTTTTCATGTCCGCCGTACACATTTGCCCGCCATTCTCCATCCGGTCGGTCATAATCCAAGTACAGCATCGATGCAACAGCGTCTACCCGAATGCCATCGATGTGATATTCTTCCAGCCAGTAGCAAGCACTGGAAATAAGGAAGGAGCAAACCTCTCCCTTTCCATAGTCAAAGACACGGGTTCCCCAGGCTTTATGCTCCATTTTCAACGGATCAGCATATTCATAACAATACGATCCGTCGAACTCGCAAAGTCCTGCGGCATCTTTTGGAAAATGTGCCGGCACCCAGTCCAGAATTACACCAATTCCTGCCTGGTGGAACAAGTCCACCATTTTCTTAAAATCGTCCGGCGTTCCATGCCGGGAGGTCGGTGCATAGTAACCCGTTACCTGATAGCCCCAGGATCCATCATAAGGATATTCTGTCAGTGGCATGAATTCCACATGGGTATAGGACATTTTTTTCAGATACGGAATGATTTCTTCTGCAAATCCGAGATAACCGGGGAATGTCTCCCCTTCTTTTTTCTTCCAGGAACCCAAATGAACTTCATAAATATTCATCGGACTTTTATAAACAGAATGCAGTTTTTTCTGTTTCTGCCACGCATCATCTTCCCAGGTATAATTGCTTTCATATAGCTTCGAAGCGGTACCTGGTCTTGTTTCAAAATGTACGCCGTATGGATCGGCTTTATCTAAAATACGGTGATCTGCCGTTTCAATGCTGTATTTATAAGAAGCGAATTGCTTCAAATGCGGAATGGTAACTTCCCAGACAGAATCTGAGATTTTCTCCATTGGATTGCGTGTGCGATCCCATTGGTTGAACTCGCCGATCACAGAAACGCTCACTGCATTTGGCGCCCAAACCCGGAAGCGATGATAGCTTCCCCTGCCTCTGCGAAAAGCATGTGCTCCAAAGAATTTATATGCCTCATAGTTCTTTCCTTGATGAAATAAGTAAAGCGGAAAATCATTTTCATTTGATTGATACGACGATGGCATCGCAACCCCTCCTTTTTTTCTGGTACATATATTTTAACATATATTTGTACATTATTCAAGCTTTTTTAGGATTGGACAATAAACTTCATAGAATCGCCCATATTATTTTGCACATGTTTGTGCAGGTTGCACAAACATGTGCACAGAAAATTTTGATGATTTTATTTTCATCTCTTTTCCAAGCATTAATATTCCGATAATACAGCACGCACTCCGTAAACGGTTACATCATCATAATGTTGTCCTCCGGCAAACAAATCCGATTTGGAGCAGATTTCCTTTACAATATATTCCAAATCGTTACTGGAAAGCAACAACTGTTTGATGAACTGATACGTTGCCTCTGAAACGCCGTCCGAGAGCATAATCAAGATATCATTGGCGCAAAAATCCAAATCTGTTTCCTGTACTTCACTGACCGGCTGCATGCCAATCGGAAACGTCGGCGCGCTAATTTTTCGCACCATGCCGTTATGCCGCAAAAGAGTTGCACTGGCACCGGATTTCATCATGTGCAGCTGGCAGGTATCCAGATCAATGGCTGCCACATCCAGTGTAGCAAATGTCTCCTGATCGGACTTGGTCAGCATCAATCCATTCAGCATGCGAATGGCTGCATGACAGGACATGCCACTGCTGATCAGCTTACGGAAGAGTTCCGTCAGCATTTTGGATTCCAGTGCAGCCTGACTGCCGCTTCCCATGCCATCAGAAATGACAATATATGCCGTTCCGCTCCCATCCTGAAAGGAAACCGATGTATCTCCGGAAGGCTGTCCGACTTCTGCTGTTAAAGCGGCACAGGCTGTCTCCAATCGATAGGTGCTACATTGTGCAATGCGATAACGCATGCTGGACTCATTTTTAATGGGATCCAATTCTTGTAGCGTCACATTTAATGTTTCCGAAAGAATATGACAAATGGTTGGCATGCAGTGATCCAGTCCCTGATACTGACAGTACAGCTCAATCATCAGACGATTTTGTGCATTGTAATAGGCAACAACAGAATCACAATAATAACCATAATGTTCCAGCTTGCGCAAGACCGTATCGGTAATTTCACCGCTGTAGCGCACTGCCATTTTACTGCCGATCGATGCGACCAATTCTTCAGTTGCCTGCAACTGTTCAAACAGAATGGTACGGTTTTCTTCCAGCTTCTCTGCAATCAGCTGCTGGGTTTTGCGTTCCCGTCTTGCCTGCTCAAAAACTGCAACGAGCTGATTCTTACGGGTACAGTACTGTAATTCTTTTGGAATCGTAGAAAGCTGTAAATTCCGCCGACTTCCCAGCTGCTGAAATGCAGCTCGTGTGGTTTCATATTCCTTTTCCCAGCAATGCAGCCGATGCTTGCAGCTTTTGCATATTGTATCACTCAGACGAACCGGATCCTCCTTGCAGCGCTGCTGATTCTTTAAAATTGTAGAAATGGCTTTGGTGTCTTCCCGCACACTTCCAATGGAATCCGCCAAGAATTGCAAACGGGTATCCACGGACTGTAAAGCCGTTCGCTCTTCCCCCCAAGATGCCACAATCCATTTTTCCAGGCAGACTGGCTGTAACAGCAAAAAAGCAATACAGCCAAGCAGCATGTCCGAAAAAACAGAAAATTCCAGTTCCTGTACCCCAAATGTAATCTGCGCCAATAAATTCAGCGCTGCAAAAATGGCTGCAAATGCAATTCCCGGCATACTTGCCAGATATCCTGCCAACAATCCTGTAATGGGCAAAAACAACAGCGGCAGACCAACCGTATTGTTGCAAAGCATTACACCGCAAGTGGTCAGCGCACCGCAAACAACGCCGCCTGTATGCTTATACTTTCTGGCGGCAAGCAACGTAACGGCAATGCCAGCGATTCTGCCGGGATTCATGGTCGGAAAGTCGAAGGAGCCAAGCGTTGCAATGGCCAGAATGTAAACCACAGCCGCTGCACATCCCATGGAAGACTTCAGCTGAATTTTTCCATTGGTGCGAAATCCGTTTAAAACGGTATGAACAAAATAAGCAGCCGTTCCGGTCATACAAGCGGCTGTGGTGTTGGCAAGCACCTGATACCCACTCAGATCGGAAAGGACTGCGGCTGCAATCGTTGCTGCGAATACGCACAGTCCGGTTTGCCAGGCAATCCGCACGCCGGATTGTGTCTGCGTGCGGAACATCTGCACAGATGCCAACAGAACCAGCGCAAACAAAAACACCAAATGTTCCAGCAAAGTACCGGTAAACAAGTCCATCAGCAGCATCCCAACTAGAACCGAAATGCTGCCAAGCGGGGACAGACTCCCTGCAATGGCAATGGGAATGGGAGATGGAATGCTGCCAATGGTTGCCGCAGAAAAAAGAAAACCTGCAAAAAATGCAAGTCCTGCTTCTACAAGAACCGGGGAAAAAATGGATTGCTGAAAGAATTTTGTCATGCGCATAGCTGTTGTGTTCCCTTCTGTGAAATACTGCCCATCCAATGATGCCATCCTCTGCTCAAAGGGGGTTATTCTCATTATACCGAACCGTTCTTGCAGGAACGGTCGATTTTTCGTGGTATATTTTAGAAGAAGTTCCCACTTTCTCCCATTGCCGCAGCATGTACTGCGTTTCCGGTCTAATTTGGGATTTGCAAGCAAAAATAAAAGCCGACAGCCGTACCAAAATCACGGTACAGCTGTCGGCTGTGCATTCTATTTTTATTGTTTGGGCAAACCGCTGATTCTTCCGATCAGGAATTCCAGCAATGCCATCACATCTTGTTGATCCAGTGCAGCATCTGTTGCATCACAGTTCGCATTGATATCCTGCTGTGCATTGAACGCAATCGCACCACGCCAATACTTCTGGAACGTAATCAAATCAGACAGTGAAACCGTTCCATCCAAGTTGACATCCCCAAACAATGCAGAGGAAGAAATGGTCGTGTTGGTGGTCGTAGCAGGCTGTTCCGTTGCATGGGTAACAGTTGTCGTAACCGATGCAGGCGGAACTGTACCAGCAGTGGTAGCAGCTGTTGTAACAGTTGTTTCTGTAGTCGTTGGCGCTGCTGTTGTGGTGGTGACAGGAGTTGTTGTCACAACCGGAAGCGTATAGTCTACTTCCTCTAAGATCCACTTCTGGCTATCGGCACCGGAAAAGCTCCATTGCAGGATGTTGGCACCGCTATCCGTAGAATCCGATGCCACTGCCACAGCGGACAAATCCTTGGAAGCACGCGTCACAATGGCAATGCTTCCGTCTTCCAGATCGACCAATTTAAAGTATTGGCTGCTGTAGCCATTCTTTTCCTGAATATTTACATTGGTGCCATCTGTTCCACTTCCATCTACATTCAGCAGGAATGTCTGCCCATCTCCCAATGCAGAATAAATGTAGTAATAGCCCCAATTGATCTTCTTAACGTGCCAAACATTGTGTGCAGCCGGTCCGTTTGCGCCCCACTGCTGAACGTTGGCTCCATTCTCTTTCTTTCCACCATCTACTTCCAGGTACTTTCCGCTTCCTACATTTTTGAACATGTAGCATTTGCTTTCATCCAGTTCCATACCATCTTTGATGGTGATTTTTTCCGCAGTCCACTTTTGGGAATCTGTTTCATTGCAGCTCCACTGCAAAACATTGGCGCCCAATTCCGTAGAATTTCCGGAAACGCCCAGACAGCTGTCATCCTTTGTCGCCTTGGTGGTAATAGTGTAGGAACCGTCTGCATTCTTTACAAATTTAAAGAGCTGTGCATCAGACTTGGTATCCGACCAGATTCCAATATTGGCACCATCCTCCGGATTTCCATATGCAAGATCCAAGTAGTAGGTCTTGCCATCTCCTACACAGGAACGTACATAATAATATCCGTTTCCGGCATCGACCAGCTTCCAGGTATTAGCGGTGCTTTCTTCGGCTGCGCCCTGCTGTACATTGATACCATTTTCTGCTGCACCGTCTGCAACTTCCAGATACAAACCGCTGCCGACATTCCGGAACATGTACTTATTGGATGTGTCCATAGTATCGCCCTGCTTTTCCGGCGTCACCGGCTGCACGCTGCCGCCCAGAACCGATACATTCGGACGAGCCGGAAGCGGCTGATCGGAACCGAGATAAAAACTTGCATGCGGCGGCTGGTTGTACGCAATGTTCTGTCCAGCTACCTGATTCCGATACTGTGGGTCATGCATCAAGGTAGTAATCCGGTAATCCGTATCATAAGTGGTAGAATAAATCCGTACAGATTTTCCATCCGCAGCACGTACAATCAATTCTTCCCGCCAGTCGCCAAACAAATCCGCAGACAGGCAAGGCGTTCCCTTTGTGGTATTACAAGTATAATATCCATCCGTGGAAAGCAATGTTTTCAATGTACCGTTCTCCTGCATTTTGGAAATCGTAGCCGGAGAATCGGTGTAGCCATCTAAGATTTCCCGTTCCAAATCACCGTCCCAGTAAGACAGGAAATTAATCGCCGGACGACGACAGGAAAGCGTGTTACCGGATCCATCGTAGACGTCATTGTTTAAGCCCCAAAATTCTGCGCCGTCATTGCCTGCCCACACATTATCGGCACAGCATCTGCCGGTATCACCGCCTCCGTCCTTGTGGAAAATAATTTTGCCGTTGGAAGCATCCACCAAGGAAACACCGTACGGTTTGTCTTCATGACAAATCCAAAGTTCCAGCCCTTTTCGTTCCGGCAGGAAATCTCCCAAATGCATGGCATCTCCATGCCCACGATTCAGGCACCAAAGTACTGAGCCGTCATCATCCAAGCATGTGCTGCCCAAAACCAGTTCTTGTTTGCCATCGTTGTCAACATCAGCAGGCATACAGTTGTGATTTCCGTCTCCATATCCCGGAGAGGAACTGGAATTTCCACTGTCAAAGAACCAGCGCTGTACCAATTTCTTATTGACTACATCATAGGCACAAGCGGTCATTCTGGTATAATATCCACGAACCGTAATGGCACTGGGACGTTCCCCGTCCAGATATGCCACTGCACCCAAATAACGGTCACAGCGATTTCCGTATTTGTCTCCCCAACTGCTGACCGTTCCTCTTGGTGGATTATAGTTAACTGTATCCAGTGCAGCACCTGTTGCGCCATCAAACAGCGTATAGTATTCCGGTCCATCTAGGATATAACCCTTGGAATTGCGGTATGTTTTGGAACCATCTCCAATGACCTTTCCGGTTCCATCTTTGGTGCCGTCTGCGGTTTTACAGGTCAGTTCTACTTTTCCATCCAGGTCAAAGTCTGCCACCAGCATTTGGGTGTAATGTGCCCCTGCCCGAATGTTATAGCCCAAATCAATCCGCCATAACTTCTTACCATTGAGCTTATAGCAATCGATGTATACTTTATCGGTTTTTCCAGCCTTGGAATTGTCCTGCGAATTGGAAGGATCCCATTTGACAAACAATTCATACTCGCCGTCCCCATCCACATCTCCAACCGTGCAGTCATTCGGACTGTAGGTACAGCCGGAACTGGTTGGCTGATCCAGCGGCAAATCAAAATAAGCAGCGCCGGACTGCATTGTACAAGTGGAGGAATTCACGACCTTTCCATCTACCACAGCATCCACCCGATAAGCAGAAGCTGCGGAACCGCCTGCATCCAAATAACAGGTTGCCATATTCTGTTCGCTGGTATAAATCAGCTGATTGTCTCGATATAACCGAAAAACGGTCTGATCCGGATCGTTTGCCAGGAACCGCCAGCTGACCAGCATGCCGGATCCAGTTGAAACGGCAGAAATACCACGATTCAATGCCTCGACCTGATAGGTTCCAGCTGCTTGAGCCGTTAATTTCGAAACAGAATGGGCATGCGGCAGCCCTGTGCAAAGTGACCCCTAAAACAATTCGAAATTCTGATACACACTATGATATTATAATTTTCTCCCCACAATATATTGTTATCGGCTGAAAAAATATTTTCTTCGGTACTGTGTCGGTGTAAGCCCAGTCTCCTTTTTAAACTGCTGCATAAAATAAATCTCATTCTCATAACCGCACCGTTCTGCAATTTTTTGCACACTGGCGTGACTTTCCCGTAAAAGCTGCTGTGCATAGACAATTCGTGCTGCAATGACATCACTCATGGCACTGACACCAAACTCTTTTTTGTATAGGCGCTGAAAATACCCCTGGCTCAGCAGCATAGCATCTGCCATTTGCTGCACCGTCCATTTCTTCTGCGGCTGCTGATAGATTTTTTCCCGCAGTTCGGTCAGGTTTTTATAGTAAACCGTTTTTCTGCCCTTTTTTTGACGGTATTGCCGCAATTGTTCCTGCGCCAATGCAAAGGCTTGCGGTAAGGAACCCGCTTTCGTTGGAACCGCACAAAAAAGGCCATAACTGATGGGAAGCGCCGCCGGTGTTCCATCTTTCAACAAATGCCGTGCACAGATTTTCATCAAAATACTGTGGTATTCTGCTAAAATTTCTTCTGTATACGCCATACATCCAATCAGATAATAATGATCTTCGCCGCAGCGACAGCAAATTTCATTTCTGCGGCAGCAATGCCGCAGTGCATCTGCAATTGTCAAAATGGCACGATCTCCTTCCTCATAGCCATACTGAAGGTTCCATCCTTTCAGGTCATCCAAATCCACTGCCACAATCAGTAATTTCTCCTGCTGAATCATAGCCTGTTTGTACAGTTCTTCGGACAATTCCTCCATACCCTTTCGATTGTATAACCCCGTCAAAGGATCTCGAATAGCCGTCAAATACATACGTCTTTGCAGACGCTGCATATCGTTGCGTCTGCGCATGGCTTCCAAAGAAGTGGAAACATGTTCCACCCAAATCCGAAACAGTTTGTCAAATGCAATTTGTTCCTTTGTGAAGGAAACGGCAAGATACCCAAAACAGCGATCTGCAAAGTGCAAGGGCAGAAAATAAAAGCAGCTTGGAGCTGCCTGCTCCTGAAGCGCCGGAATCAAGGCACTTGTTGGAAAGAAAGAATCCTGTTCCAATGCATGCCCCACATCCAAACGATGCACATATATCATTTCCGCATAGCCATGCACACGGTAAACAGAACCTTCTAAATTGCTGCTATTCTCCCAGTCCTCGTTGATGCAAATATAGACGTCCTCTACCCCTTGTATGACATAGCGAAACGAATCCAATGTTCGCAAAAAATCAGTCAGGGTTTCCTGTGAAGAAAGTGCCTGCGCCATATTACAGTTTTGCAGCAAGTCCAGATGGTACTGCTGCTGTTGCAGCATATTTTTGTACCACTGCATCAATTTGCTGTCCACATCATTGCAGCCGCAGCTTTCTCCCAGCTCCAATTGAATGGGATGCAGCGGAATGGATGTACACTCTGTTCCCGTCATTTTTTGATAAAGACGGCACATGCAGGACACACCATAATTGAAATTCTCATCCGACATGGCAGTCACAGACGGTGTGTGAATGGCATTGGCAGAATAAGAATCATAGCTAACCACTGCAAGATCTTCTGGAACTGAGATACCGTGCTGCATCAATGTATCAATTACGCCCAGTGCCATTGCTGCATTGGCACAAGCAATGGCATCCGGCCGCTCCAATTCTCCCTGTACAATGCGATTGGCGAATGCTTGTCCGGAAGCTCGCTGAAAGTCTCCGTAACATTCCCATTCCGGGCGAAGCGGAATACCATGCGCCTGCAAAGCGTCCCGATAGCCGAGCAGCCGTTCTTCAGACTGAAAACAACTAGGCAGTCCCGTCAAACAAGCAATCTTCCGATGGCCATGCACTTCAATCAAATGCTGCACCAACATCTGAAAGGAACGACGGTCGTTCCAAAACAGTTTGGTTTCGTCCGACCATTCATCCTCGGCGTCCAATAGATAGGGCAGATTGGACTGCCTGCAAAAGTCTGTCACCATTTTTCGAAGCGATGGCTTACAAAAAGAATGGGACAGTACAATCAACCCATCGATCTCCTGCCAGGGAATCAATTGAAAAATATTTTCTTCTCCTACCTGAAACGGCGTATCCACATCCCGATTGGAAAAAAAGGTAAATGTGAGCACATCATCCTGCAAAGCATGCGCCTGCTGAATGATGCCGGAAATGGTGCGGCGATGATATTCCGACTGCAAATCCGCCATGAGTACTGCAATTCGTTTTCTGATTTGCTTTTGCATTTGTCATTCTCCTCATCTTCGAGCAAAATGGATCCCCCAAGCGCTCCTTTCTTACTGCATATTATACCATATCTTTCACAAAATTGGAAGATATTTTAGATAATATTTTCAAAAAAGTTTGATTTTCCACCATACATATTTTGTGCGGATCGAACCATACTAGAGAATGTTCCCGGAAAAAGACAGGCGTTTTTTGCGTGGAGCCGATATAGAGCAGCAGCAGACAGCATCTGTCTGCCGAAACAATAAAAGCAGAGGTGAAGGCAATGACCGGCAAAGAATTGTTATATGTAGAAGATGCATTGGGACATGAAAAATATTTTCAGACACAGTGCAAAACCGTAGCCAACCAAATACAGGATGCCACATTAAAAGAATGCGTACAGCAGATGGCAGAAAAGCATCGTCAAATGTTTCAGACCTTCTACGGATTGTTATAGGCAATCCCGTATCCAGAAAGGAGAATGCCCCAATGGAAGACAAAGACCTTATGGAAGGTGTCTTGCTGCTGGAGAAAGGTGTCTGTGACCTTTACCTGCATGGCACCATCGAATCCTCTACCAGTCAGGTACACCAGACCTTTCAGAATGCATTGAATGAGTCCCTCTGTATGCAGGATACCCTGTACGATCAGATGGCAGCAAAGGGATGGTATCCCACAGACCGTGCTGAACAGAACAAATTGCAGGCAGTCAAGCGCAAATTTCAGGCTATGCCGTAACCGTTCCATTTGATTCCCCAAAAGCAAAAGCGTCCTGTTTCGAAAAACAGGACGCTTTTTTATGATAAATCCGCTCCGGAATCCTATCCGATGCTTCTTCATTTAGCGTGTCGATAGGCGGTCTTCCGCACCGCAGCAGCAGCCAGAAAGAGCACCAGCACAAATAGCAATTCAATGCCCAAGTACTGCCAGTACCGTGCCAGAGAAAAGGCTTCCCCGGAACTGCCGACGAGCATATTGTTGATCTTAACGTACCAGTAAGCCGGCAGGAACCGTGCAACCATTAGGACACCGTCTCCCAGGTAAGCCTGCGGAACAAAGATGCCGCAGAAGAAGCTCATCCCAAGCCCAATCACATTGGCAATGACGTTGACACCAGTATCACTGGGCGAAAAGGCTGCAATCAAAATAGCAATTGCCGCAGCAATCAAAAGAAAGACAAAACTGTTCAGCACGGCGTACCAGGCAATTCCATGAAAAAAGGTACCATTTAAGAAGATGGCTGCAAGCAGAAAAATCAGCCATACACTCATCACAAATAGGATGCTGCCCAAAACAATTTGCATGGTCTGTGCATTGGGAGACAAGCAGGAACAATTAGTTCGATTGCGCAGTTCTTTTTGATTGAGCGTTAAAATAACCGGACAAAGTGCTACAACCATAACCGACAGAAATACATACGGCAGGTATTGGAAATAGATGCTGAACGATTCCGAATAGTCCTCGGAATTGGCAACAATGGAAAAAGACTCCATCTGAACCGGGACTTCCTGAGACAGCACCTGCTCTGCCTGCGCAGCTGCATCGGAAAGCGAAAAACCGCTTACTTGATATGCCTGCACCGTTTTGACATACTCCTCTAAGCTGTTTTCCATCAAGGCACTGGCATAGCTGTCATGCACATGGTAATTGCAGAATAAATCGTCTGTTTCCCCACGCTCCAACTTTTCGGCATATCCCTTCTGAATGGTTAGGATGTAATCTGCCTGTTCGTAGTACAGAGCATCCAGCATCTGATCGGGATCCTGCTGTACGGAGATCAAATGATGTTTGCTGCCAATCCAATCTTTCAGAGCCATACTGGCAGCCGTTTGATCTTCGTCCCATACACAAACATCCAGCTGCGTATTGGAAAATGTTTTCTCATCGGTCTGCGTATTTGACACAACAATGGAAATCACCAAAAAGACAACAATCCAAATCATGGCAATTGGCAGCCGCTTCCGAAGCACTTTTAAAAACGCCTTAAAGACTTGCATATTTCCGCCTCCTCGTCAGCAAAATTCCAATGGTCACAAACAGAACTGCCAAAATCAACATGGACACATTTTTTTCCAGGTATCGGTCATAATCCTGATATACATTCAGGCAGTAGAATGCATCGGAAATCAAAGCTGCCGGATTGATGCGATTGAACCAGGGAAGTTTCTCTGCCAGAATGGCTTTCATATTACCAATCATCAGCCCGCTAAAAAAGCAGCTCAGCATCGAAATCGTCATGGCGATTCCAACTTTTGCACCCTGACTGATTCTGCCAAACGAACCAATCATAAAGCCCATGGAAACACCCAGAATTCCACCGATGCAGCCGGAAAGGTAAACCAGCGGCAAACGATTGCCAAAATCCACCTGCAAAACAAATGCAAGATACGTAACAGAAATCAAAATACACAGCGTTTGAATGCCGTAGCTTCCAATCAAACTGGTAATCAGACTGATGCTTTTCGGCGTTGGAGAGCAGCACCTTCTGGCACCCAGTGCGGAGAGATTTCCCTGACTACCGATGGCAACATGCAGCCCTGTAATGGAACCAAACATTGCCACCATTGCAAGCAAATTATAGAAATACGCAATGTAATTATTGGGATTACCGTCTGTCAGCGGAATTGCCTTGTTGCATGCAGGATCTTCCTGAAAGACCGCGAGCACGGCATCCAGTTGTTCCGGATGAGTTTGCATTGTGCGAACCAAAACAGCTTCCTGCGTTTGGTATTGGTTCAGAAAAGAATGGATCATGGTTTGTTCCATTCCTTCTTTGGAAACCGTCAGGGAAAGCGTATCTTCCAGAAAAATAATGCCCTTTACACGATCCTCTTTCAGAAGTCGTTTTGCTTCTTCCGAGTCGGTATAGGTAACAGCAAACAATGGGTCATCACCTGTCTCCAGCGAATCCATTACTGTATGGAAAATCGAATCTTCCTGCTGTTCCACAACCGCAACCGAAATGGTGGAAAAATGCGTTGTTTTGTCATAAATGCTATGAAAAGCAATCTTAAAAAAGGCACCTAGCAAAATGGGAAACAGAATCAGCCAGACAATGACATCCTTGACCCGGATACTTTGCAACAGTTCATACTTCAGACAATGCCAAACCATCCGCTACTCCTCCTTATCCCGCAGAGCTTTTCCGGTAATCTCCAGAAAAACATCATTCAAAGTCGGCAGCTGCGTGTACACGCTTCCAAAGCTGCCGCCCTGCTGCTGGAACAATTGCAGCACCTCAATCAGATTATGCGTTCCGCCGGAGCAGCGAATAATGAGCTGCTCCCCATTGTAATCCGTTTCATAAACATGCGGCAGCGCCTGAACGGCTTCATGCAACTGCTCCGGCAAGTCTGGTACCTCCATGGTAATGGTTTCTGTATTCTTGATCATATGTTTCAGTTCGTCCTTGGTGCCCTCTGCAATTTTTCGTCCATGATCCAGAATGGCAATACGGGTACAAATCTGCTCCACTTCCTCCATGTAATGCGACGTGTAAATAATGGTCGCACCGTTTCGGTTTAGTTCCTGGATGCCTTCCAGAATGCGATTCCGGCTCTGCGGATCAACTGCAACGGTTGGTTCGTCCAAAATAATCAGCTTGGGCTTGTGTGCAATGCCACAGGCGATATTCAGCCGCCGCAGCAAGCCGCCGGACAGTTTCTTGGGATAAAATTTCACAAAATCCTCTAGTCCGACAAATTGAATGGCTTCCGTTACATATTGCTTGCGAGTCTTTTTGTCCGGAATATACAGCCCGCAAAAATAATCAATGTTTTCATAAACCGTCAATTCCTGTATCACGGCAACATTTTGCATAATGACACCGATGTCCCGTTTGATAGCATACTGTACGGGGGACATTTCCTTCCCGAATATTTCAATCTTCCCTTTATCGAATGTCAACAGGGAAAGCAGGCAATTGATGGTAGTGGTTTTCCCAGAGCCATTCGGCCCCAGCAAGCCGAAGATTTCCCCTTCCCGGATATCCAGATTGATATGATCCACTGCAATTAGTTCCTTGTACCGCTTGACAAGATTTTCAATTTTTACAACAGATGCTCCCATAGCAGTTCCTCCTTTTTTGATGCAGCATATAGTTTCTGTCTTTATTATAAAGGAAATTTTCGGAAAATGGAAGTGCCAAACGTCAATCCTTGCCATGACAAATGTCACATTTTCAAAGTCTTGTCCTTGCAGGATTACAGCATCTGTGGTATAATAGACTCCATACTGATACAGATTTTGAAAGGACGGTGGATTCCATTGAACCGATTGCTGGATGAAGCTTCTATCATGCTGCTTTGCGCCGGAGCTGGTGTCTTTGCGATGCAAACGATAACGCCGGTGCTTGCGCTTCTGCTTGCAATCGGACTGGTCTGCACCCTGCACTATTTTTCAAAGGCATCTACGCTGCTTTACAGCATCGGCGTATTTTCCATATGCTGCCTTTTTTGTCCGCCCTTCTTCTGTGCCATGCCGCTTTTATGCTACCATGCGCTATGGAGCGGAAAATGGTGGCTCATCTTGCCGAGTGCCGGAGCACTTTTTCAACTGCATATGTTTACGCCCATTCAGCTTTTATTGATTGCCAGCGGCTTCTGCACAGCTGGACTCCTGTATCATCGAACCACCGCCCTGGAACAAGTCACCGACTTGCTGCATGAAACCCGTGATCATGCCACAGAACAACAGCTGCTGCTCAAAGCCAAAAATCAGGCGCTCATTGCAGCACAAAATTATGAAATCAATCTGGCAATGCTCAAAGAACGAAACCGCATTGCACGGGAAATTCATGACAATGTCGGACATCTGCTGACTCGTTCCATTTTGCAGGTGGGCGCCTTGCAAATTCTCACTTCCGAACCCACGCAAAGCGATCAATTGGAACAATTGATCCAGACGCTCAATCAAGCTATGACCAGCATTCGCAGCAGTGTGCATGATCTGCACGATCAATCTGTTTCCCTGGAACCCGCCATTCGGGAATGTCTGCGCACACTCTCTCCTTCCTTTCAGGTACAGCTGGAGTATGATCTTTCTGATGCAGAACTGACAAGCCCCATCAAACACTGTCTGCTTGGAATTGTAAAGGAAAGCAGTTCCAACATTGCCAAGCACTCCAACGGCAATGCCGTTCGGGTGGTTCTGCGGGAACATCCAGCCTTCTATCAGCTGATTGTCACAGACAACGGAACAGGTGCCAAACTCATCCGAGAAACCGGCATCGGCATGGCAACCATGAAGGAACGAGCCGAATCCGTTGGCGGACTCATTCGATTTACAGCTTCTGCAACTGGATTTCGTGTTTTTCTCTCCATTCCAAAACGCACCACTTCTCTTAGAAAGGATGCCTCTTCATGAATCTTCTCATCATTGACGACGACCAACTCGTTGCCTACTCCCTAAAAACCATTCTGGAACATACTGGATCCATTCATGTCTTAGCAACCGGTTTCAGCGGAGCCGACGCCATTGCCCTTTACCAGAAGCTGCACCCGGATATTCTGCTGATGGATATTCGCATGCAGGGCATGAGTGGCTTGGAAGCCGGCGAACAAATTTTACAGCAGGATCCGCAAGCAAAGATTCTCTATCTTACCACTTTTTCCGATGATGAATATATCATCAAGGCATTGAAAATCGGTGCGAAAGGTTACCTGTTAAAGCAGAATTTCAACGGCATTGCACCGGCGCTAGAAGCTGTGCTGCAAGGGCAGCAGGTATTCGGTGAACAGGTCATTACAAGGCTTCCTATTTTGATGCAAAACAAACCCAATCCCGATTATGCCAAATATGCCATTACCGACAAAGAAAAGGAACTCATTGAACTGGTAGCAGCCGGACTGAGCAACAAAGAAATTGCCGCTGCACTGTTTCTCAGTGAAGGAACTGTGCGCAACTACCTGAGCAGCATCCTGGAAAAGCTGCACCTGCGAGACCGCACCCAGCTTGCCGTTTTTTATTACACCAATCGAACCGATTAGGAGAATGTCTATGGCACTTTTCGATCTATCAAAATTGCTTTTGCAGCTGGAACAAACCCAGCAAGCAAGTCCGAAAGCCCTTCGGTTTCTGATGACAGAACCCAACATTGAGCCAGCATTATTTGCCGCAGCAGACCGCGTCCGCCGACAGCATTACGGAACTGCTGTCTACCTGCGTGGCTTGATTGAATTCACCAACTACTGCAAAAACGACTGTTACTACTGCGGCATCCGTGCCAGCAATACAGCGGTAAAACGCTACCGACTGGATGAAGATACCATTCTTTCCTGCTGTCGGGAAGGATATACGCTTGGATTCCGAACCTTTGTCTTACAAGGTGGAGAGGATCCTTACTTTCAGGATGACTTTATTTGCAGCATCGTGTCACGCATACGGCAGGCGTTTCCGGACTGTGCCATTACGCTTTCTATCGGGGAAAAGTCCTATGCCAGCTATCAGGCATACTTTCAGGCAGGTGCCAACCGTTATTTGCTGCGGCATGAAACCGCAAACGCTGCCCATTACAGCAAGCTGCATCCGCCGACGCTTTCTCTTCGGAATCGAATGCGCTGTCTCTATGATTTGAAGGCAATTGGTTATCAGGTTGGTGCAGGTTTTATGGTCGGTTCTCCTTACCAGACCATCGACTGCCTGCTGGATGATATCCGGTTTTTACAGGAATTACAACCGGATATGATCGGCATTGGCCCCTATCTGTCCCACCAAGACACTCCTTTTCATGATCAGCCAAATGGCAGTCTTTCCCTAACACTGCGGCTGCTTGCACTATTACGGCTGCTGTTTCCGCATGCGCTGCTTCCGGCAACAACTGCACTCGGCACCATTCACCCGAACGGCAGAGAACTTGGACTAAAAGCTGGTGCCAATGTCGTCATGCCCAATCTCTCCCCAACTGAAATTCGTTCGCTTTATACACTGTACGATCATAAAATTTGCACTGGCGAAGAATCGGCGCAGTGCCGCATCTGTCTGGAACAGCGTGTGCGTGCTGCTGGATACCAAATTGTAACTGATATTGGAAATCCACGCTGAGCCTTCCAATTTCCTACAAAAAAGCTTGCCTCAAGAGGACTTCCTCTGAGGCAAGCTTTTTGCTAATTTTAAATTCTTAAATGAATTCTTTCTTCTATTAAAATGTGGTTTCCCAAACGAAATGGGAACATGCTCTCTCTATCTATTCTACTTGTTCGATAAAACGCTGAAAGGCTTCTTTACCTGCCGCATCCCGTTTGAAGACGCCAGCATCCAGTAAAACCTGTTCAAAGACGGCTCCGATTTCATCTTGAAGAATCTGATCGGCACAGGCAGCAGAAAACTCCGGATGGCGCTGCAAAATCGATTCTGCCCATGCAGCATGGCTGGCAAGCTCCGGAACCTGACGAACCGATCCACCGCTGCACAACGTATCCTTCAGCAATGCCATTTCTTTTGCCAATCTTGCTGGCAGAACTGCCAGGCCCATAACTTCAATCAAGCCAATATTTTCTTTCTTAATATGATGCAGCGAGGGATTGGGGTGGAATACGCCCAGCGGACGTTCTTCCGTGGTCAGATTGTTCCGCAGCACCAAATCACATTCATAAGCACTGCCCCGCATTCTTGCAATGGGCGTAATGGTGTTATGCGGTGTTCCATCTGTTTCCGCAAAAATGCCGACAGATGCATCGCTGTAGGAACGCCATGCCCGCAGGATGTGATCGCAGGCAGCAGCCAATGTGTGTCTGTTTTCGGAAGTCAGACGAATGACCGACATGGGCCATTTTACCAGACCAGCCTGTACATTGGGATACTGTGACAGCAGGAAATACTTTTCGATTGGTGCCCGTTCCATGGCAAAGGTGTAATGACCGCCCTGAAAATGCTCATGGCTGAGGATAGAACCGCCAACAATTGGCAAGTCTGCATTGGAACCGATGAAGTAATGCGGCAGCACTTCCAGCACATCAAACAATTTTTCAAAAACAGCCGCATCAATCTTCATCGGGGTATGCTTTTCATTGAATACAATACAATGCTCATGATAGTATCCATAGGGGGAATACTGCATCTGCCAATTTTCTCCGCCGACTTTCATCGGAATGGGACGCAGATTTTGCCGTGCAGGATGGTGTGCATTTCCGGCAAAGCCGGCATTTTCCGGGCAAAGCTGGCAGCTCGGATAGGAGGATGCCCGCTGCTTTCCTGCCGCAGCAATATCACGAGGATCTTTTTCCGGCTTGGAACGATTGATGGTTAGATCCAATGTGCCATATTCGCTTGCATACGTCCATTTCAAATTCTTGGCAATCCGTCCGGCACGTACATAGTTTAAATCCTTGCTCAGCGCATAATAAGCATCCGTTGCTTGTTTGGGAGAATTTGCATAATTTTTCTGGAAAGCTGCTACCACTTCCCGTGGCATGGGCGTTACAATACCCATGAGCTTGGTGTCAAACAAATCCCGAGAATTGGCAGTGTCTGCAATGATTCCAGCATCACAGGCATACTGTACCAGCGGCTCCAGAATGGCATCAATTGGTTCGCCGTCATAGGAGACGGTACAGTCCTTCCATTCCGTCAGGTGCAGGGCTTCCATCAGCTGATTGCGCACCACATAAACATCATATGCTGTGATAAGCTTCTTTTGCAAGGCATACTCGATAAGCTTTTGTACTGCTGCTTCCATCCCGCTTCACACTCCTTATTTCTGTTCGTATCCGTTTGGATGGGTTTGGTGCCACTTCCAAGCGCTGCTGATGATTTCTTCTAAACTGTCATGTACTGGATTCCAGCCAAGCACCCGTTTTGCTTTCTCACTGGAAGCTACCAATCTTGCCGGGTCTCCTGCACGCCGTGGAGTTTCTACAGCAGGAATGGGATGTCCTGTCACCTGTCTTGCTACGTCAATGACCTCTCGAACGGAATAGCCAACGCCGTTTCCGAGATTGAAAATATCACTTTCGCCGCCGTTCATCAGATAAGATACCGCCAGAATGTGTGCCTGTGCCAAGTCGGTAACATGAATATAATCTCGGATACAGGTGCCGTCCGGTGTATCATAATCGGTTCCATAGATGGAAATGGCATCCCGTTTGCCGTTTGGCACTTGCAGAATCAGCGGAATCAAGTGACTTTCTGGCTGATGGGCTTCTCCAATGGTTCCGCTTGCATCAGCACCGCAGGCGTTGAAGTACCGCAGGGAAACATACCGCAGCCCATGTGCCGCAGCTGTCCAATGGAACATTTTCTCCATCGCAAGCTTGGTCTCTCCATACGGATTGGTTGGAGCTGTGCGGTCACTTTCCAAAATCGGAATGTTTTCCGGTTCGCCGTACGTAGCAGCGGTCGAGGAAAAGACAATCTTATCAATCCCATTCTTTACCATGGCATCCAGCAGTACTTTCGTTCCGCAAAGATTGTTGTCATAGTATTTCAGCGGATTGGTTACACTTTCGCCCACCAAAGAATATGCTGCAAAGTGAATCACCGCATCGATCGGTTCCTTTTGAAACAACTGATCCAGAAAGGCAAAATCATGCAGATCGCCCTGATAAAAAACAGCCTGTTCCGGAACAGCTTCTCGGTGTCCCGTTACCAGATTATCCACAACAAGTACTTCATGACCAGCACGAATCAATTCCAATGCTGTATGAGAGCCGATGTAGCCGGCTCCGCCCAATACCAAAATACGCATCGTTACGCTTCCTCTCTTCCCAGTGAAAAATGAAATGTAGTGACTTGCCGGTAAGGTGTATTTGCCGGCAAAATCGGAGTTGGAAAATTCGGATGATGAATGGCATCTGGATAGTTCTGTGTTTCCAGACAGAACCCGCTTCTCGCTGTATAGCGATGGCCATTCTTGCCAAGACTTTCCGGAACATGCACAAAATTACCAGTATACACATGTACCGCAGGCTGTGTGGTGGTGCAGGTCAAACCGATTCCGCTCTCTGCGCTGTATGCCGCAGCCTGAAACGGCGCATGCGAATCTACCACATAACTATGATCGATCCCGGAAGCATAGGTGAGCTGTTCATGCTTGCCCTCCAAGGCTTCTCCAATGGAACGATAAGCGGTAAAATCGAAAGGAGTTTCTGCCACCGGAGCAATTTCTCCAGTTGGAATCGAAGTCGGATCGGTTGGCAGATAAGCATTCGCACGAACCAGCAGCTGCTGCTTTTCGATGCTGCCGCTTCCCTCTCCGTCCAGTTGAAAATATGTATGGTTGGTGAGGTTGCAAAGCGTATCCTGATCGCAAATCGCATCATATGCGATGGTCAGCGTGTTGGTGTCGTCCCAAGTATAAGTTGCAGTAACCTGCATATTTCCCGGATACTGCTCCTCTCCGTCCGGACTTTCGAGTTGAAAAACAACACGATTTTCCGCACAGCTGGCATTCCAGAGACGGCGACTAAAGCTTCGGTTTCCACCATGCAGGTGATTGGTGCCGTCATTGACAGCGAGCTGGTAGGAAACACCGTTGAGCGTAAATGCGCCTTCCCGAATGCGGTTGCAGCATCTGCCGACCGATGCGCCGAAATATTCGCCGCCTGTTTCATAGCCGGAAAGATGCGCATAACCCAATACAACATCCCGCAGGTTCTGCTGCTTGTCCGGCACCAAAATGGATACAACCGATGCACCATAATCGCAGAGTACCACACTGGCGCCGCTGGCATTGGTGATTCGGTACAGATGCGCCATCTGTCCGTCTGTTGTCCGTTCAAAATCAGATACTTGAATTTCCTGCATCGCTGCCCCTCCTTTTACGCAATCACTTGTACGCCGCCAACAGTTCGAATCCGCAGTTTCTGGCAGCTACCGCTTCCAAATAAAGCGTCCATCTTTGCGCAATACTGTTCTTCCATTTCCTTTGGAACAAATGCCTGAATGGTTCCAGCAAATCCACCGCCGTGTACTCTGGAGGCACCCTTTCCGCCAAGAATCTGCTCGCTCATCCACAAGCCCAGTGTAATACCCTGCTCAGACGGCTTGCGGCAGGAATAGAGATTTTGCAGCCATTTAGCAGAAGAATCACCGGATTCTTTGACCAGCTCCAGGAAACGAGCAAAATCATTTTCAGACAATGCAGCAGCTTCTTCAGAAGCTCTCCGGTTGTCCCCATAAAAATGTGCTGCCCGGATAATGGCACGATCGGAACAGGAAGTCCGCAAGGTTGGCAGAGCAGCTAAAAAGTCCTGTTCACTGACTTCCCGCAGATGATTCTTTCCGAACTGCGCAGCAACCAGATTCATTTCTGCCGGAATGGAAACATAATCATCGGTCAGGTCAGCATGACTGCCCTTGGTGTCTGTAATGCACAGCACATAGCCGGCATCTTCAAATTGACAGGAAAGCTTTTCGATCTTTGGATGGTCGGTATCTTCAAAGTCAATGAAAACAAAGCTGCCAACCGAGCTAACCATCTGATCCATTAGACCGCTTTTTTTGCCAAAGTAACGATTTTCCGCGTACTGTCCAATCTTTGCAATTTCAACTGCACCAGCCTTTCCCTCATTGTCATGCTGATCAATGATGGTGCCAATCAGTACTTCAAAGGCAGCAGAAGAGGAAAGTCCGCTTCCGCCCAGCACATTTGAAGTGGTGTAGGCGTCAAATCCGCCTGTTGTGACTCCCATCTCCTGGAATCTGGAAACAATGCCACGAATCAAAGCGGCAGAAGTTCCCTTTTCTTCTGAATGTACGGAAAGATCCTGCAATTCCACATAATCCTGCGGATATCCGGCAGACTGTAACCGAATCATACCATCCTGATGAAAGGCGACTATGGCGATAACGTCCAGATTGACGGAGGCAGCCAGTACACATCCATGCTGATGGTCGGTGTGGTTGCCGCCGATTTCTGTTCTGCCCGGCGCCGAGAAAACAGATACTTCACTGCGTTCCGGATACAGGCGAGAGAACGTCTCTGCCGCCTGTAAATACCGTGCCCGCTGCTGATTTAATACATCCGGGTCTGTGCCGTATAACTTGCTGAGTGCCGAATCATAGCTGCCGTCTGTCAGATTTTGTTTCAATTGTTCGATATTCATGATAATGCCCCCATATTGTCTGTTTCCAAAACGGATTCTTCTGCTGGAAGAACGTCTGCTTCTGTTGGATCTGCTGCAATGGCTTTTGCATCAGATGCTTTCTGTGCATTGCCGGAAATCGCAGCAACAATCGTCTTCATGTATGCATCATTCAGCTTGTACTTTCTGCGGTAAATGACGTAAGCCAACAGCATGCTGACTGCCGGAACAATACACATCAGGAACCGCATGGAGTTCTGAGTGGCCAGAGACTGAATCTGATTCGGAACATAGCCGGTCAAATCCAGTGCAAAGCCGATGGACAGAGATGTAAATGCAGCGGTCAGCTTAACGATCAAGGTCTGCAAAGAGAATACAACGCCTTCGTTTCTGGTTCCCAGCTTATATTCGCCGTAATCTACAACGTCTGCCAGGAAAACGGTTGCACAGCCCAGTTCCAGACCGGTTCCGGTCTTTACAATGATGCCAGCAATTACTGTTAATACAATGTTCTGCGGTGCAAAAATACCAGTGAGCAGCAGAATGGTCAAACCGATTGCCGGCAGAATACAAGCCAGCAGGAACGCTTTCTTTCTGGAGAGCAGCTTGGTGATCTTCGGGAAGATCAGGAGTCCGACTACTTCTGCAATAGAAGCGCTAATCATGAAAACAGACAGCATTTCGCTCTTGTTGCAGACATATGCAAAGTAGTAAGTTGCAACACCCATGATCAGCTGAATGCCAACATTGTAGAGCAGAATCAGTGCAACTGCCCAGCGCAGCTGGTCGTTCCGCTTGATGATGGAGAAGATATCCTTGAAAGCAACCTTTTCTGCCTTCTTACCAACCTGCTTCTTCGGCAGATTGATAACGGTAACAGCAATGGTGAAGATGAAAACAGCTGCAATAATTAAAGCGAACCGATGGTAACCAATGTAGTCGCCGCCCAGGCCCTTGATGATCTGTACGCCGAAGCCTGCAATAATCAGGGACTGACCGATGCTGGCAAAGATACGAGGCAGAACCGATACGCTTTCTCGTTCGTGCGGGTCAGAAGTCAGGTTCGGGATGATAGACCAATACGGAATATCCATAATGGTATATGTCATACCCCAAAGGATATAGGCAACGGCTGCAAAAACGCAAAGTCCAACGCCGCTGAGGTGGAAGTCGGTGAACAAAATGACGAATACGAATGCATTGACCAGTGTACCGATGGTCAGCCACGGAATGAACTTGCCGAAACGGCTTCTGGTATTGTCTACGACCATGCCCATGAACAGATCGTTAAAGGCATCCCAGATTTTTGCTGCAAAGAACATAATGCCGATGAATGCCGGCGCAACCTTGATGATGTCGGTGAAGTAGATCATGGAAAAGGTTGCGATCATGCCGTAGATCATGTCTTTTCCCAAGGCACCGAATGCGAAAGTGTATTTTATTCTTCCGGGTACCTTTCCTGGGTACATCACGTTTCCGCCCTGATTAGGGGATGTTTGCTGTGTGGTATGCATAAAAATAACCTCCTTGAATGGAAAACCCCGCTCGCTCCAGGGCCTTCGTTTGTTTGCAATTCTATCTTACCACATCGCAAGCGGAAAGACCATGCATTATCCACTTGAAAAGATACGAATTCCAACACAATTCAAAGAGGTTTTTTCATCATTCAAATGTATCCGCAAGATTAATGCTTCGTATACGGATACTGCGGCAAATAAAAAATACGCTGCTCCAATTCTGCGCTATTATCTTCTGCAATTGCTTCGACTAACTTTGCAATCTGCTCTGCCTGTGCCGTAACATTCAGATCAACTGTCCCATACAGCTGCCCGCTGTCAATGGCATTTCGCATTTCCGGAATGCCATTGATGCCAATGAGAATTGGTAATTCCCATTGCTGCTTCGTATAAAAATCATAGACACCCAGCGCCATACTGTCATTGCTGCAAATCACAGCTTCTGCCTGCCGTATGGTTTCTTCCGGCAGGTTCTCCAATTCCTTGCAGGCAGTCGTCCGAGACCAGTTAGCAGAGAGCACCTGCAACTGATGCAGCGAAAGCGAAGCGGATGCGGTGCGCAAAAAGGCATCTGTTCGGTTGATGACATCGGCATGTGCCTGTTCTCCTTCTATGAGCAAGTAATCCACTACCCCGTCCTGGTTCCGATCGGCATTGCCTACCTGCCATGCCTGTATCAGCATATTGCCTTGAATGGTTCCGGCTTCCTGCGCATCCGTTCCCACGTACCAGACGTGTGCTTGTGCTTCAATATCCGTTTCCGCCGGTTCCCGGTTGAAGAGAATAACCGGGATGCTGCGGCTTTCGGCTTCCTCCAGAATCCCCATGACATTAGTCGGCGTAACTGGATTCCATAAAATGACATCATATTCCTGCTGCATCATGGTATGCAGCTGATTGTTCTGCTGATAGGCACTCCCGGATGCATCAAAGAAATCGTACAAAATTTCGGTTCCATTCTGATTCTTGCTTTGCAGCGCCTGCATGATCTGATCGGTAAGACTTTGCAGGTACGGATCATCTGCCTGATAAACAGCGATGCCCACTCTGAAACGATGCACCGACGGTCGCCGATAACGACTACAGCACACCGTCACAGTCAAAGCAGCTGCACAGACAGCGGCAGCTGCTCCCAATATAATCTGCTTCTTTTTCATGCAATCTGCTCCTACTCAAAGATCAAGGCATCCTGGGCGGAATCAAATAGCGTTTCCGGCGTCAGGATCAGCAAATCCGGTTCGTGCAGCGGCACATCCGTTCCATGGATTCGGCCGCTTAGATGTTCGATGGTATGATAGGCAAGTGCATAGTTGTTGACGGTCAGCAGCAGATCTGCCTGCTGTTGTGCCAATGCTGTATAATCCGGCTGAATGGGTGCCAACAGCATACAGGAATCAGATGCCGCCGCTTTCTCTGGTTGCAGCATACTGCCGCACTGAATGCTCCAGCCTGCACCAGAAGCTTTGGAAAGAGCCTGCTCCGAAACGTGCTGGTTCCATTCCGCTGCAAGCCGCACCGCAATGGGATCAGATTCATCCGCAATAACCGTAGCTGCCTGTGAACCAGACGCCTTCCATTTTCGATAGGCAGCGTCTACGAGTCCAGCTGCACCATCCACAGAATCTCCTACCAAATAATCTGTATCATAAGTCAGGACGCAAACCGGCAGCCGACTATCCTGCACTGCCTCGGCATAAGCTTCCGGGCTGTCGGTCACATACTGCTCCGGTCGAAGCAGCAGTACGCCGTCACAACCATTTTTCTTCTGCTGCTGAAGCAGCTGGGACAGGTCTGCTGCATGCAGCTGCGATGCATCCACCATATCCAAACGAATCTCCTGACTCTGGGCACCATCATAAAGTCCTTCCTGAAACGCCAGAAATTCCGGCTGGCTTTCTGCTGCACGAATGACTGCAATTCGAACCGATTCCTTCTGTCCAAACAGTCTGCCCATGCTCAGAATTAGCAAACAAAACAAAGCAATCAGCAGCATATAAATGGGTTTATGAAGCAGTTTCATCCAATTGCCTCCTTGCCGGAAATGTAATACGTGCAGTGGTTCCCTCATCCAGCGCACTCAAAATGGTAACGCCATATGTATCGCCAAAATAAAGACGCACGCGATCATTGACATTCTTGACACCGATTCCAGAACCTCGTTTGCTGGATACCACATTGCCCTGCATCATCTTGGCAACCTGCTCCTCAGTCATACCTTCTCCGTTGTCAATGACATCAATTCGCACCAGTTCGTCCACTGCATAGATCTTGATGACGATTTCTCCGTCTTCATACATGCCCTCCATGCCATGGTACACGGCATTTTCCAAGAGCGGCTGAATGATGAGCTTCGGACACAGACAGTCTCCCAACGTTTCATCAAACTCCACATGGAACGTAAATTTATCGCCAAACCGAATATTCTGAATGGAGAGGTAGCTCACGGCATGTTCCAGTTCCTTTTGCAGCGGAATGATATCATTGCCCTGACTCAGCGAGATGCGGAAGAACTTGGCAAGCAGAGAAACCATCTTCCCTGCGCCTTCATAGCGCTTGCTCTGAATCATCCAGATGATGGAATCCAGGGTGTTGTATAAAAAGTGCGGATTGATCTGCGATTGCAGCAGCTTTCGTTCCGTAATGCGCTTTTCTTTTTCTTCCTGCAAAAGGCGATTCATCAGCTGATTGGTATTTTCTGCCATGTCATTGAACCCAACGGCAAGCCCTTTGATTTCTCCGCACCCATGCTCGCTGGCACGCACTTCCATCTTTCCGGCTCCGAATTGCTGCATGGTTTTGGAAAGTCGCATCACCGGATGAATCATCAGACGCTGAATCACAAAATCCAAAAACAGCGAAACCATTGCCATCAGAATCAGAATCAATAGAATACCGGTACGGATATAGTTACTGCTCTGAATTTCTGCTGTCAGTGAAGCAACGGATACCAGTTTCCAGCCTGTATAGCCAATTGGCTGCTGCTGAATCATCCAGTCAGTCTGTTCATGGGAAACAACGGATTCTGTATCAACCGCAGCCGTCCACTCTGTGCGAATACCGCTTTCCAGTTCCTTCTCAAACGGATGATACAAAATGGCGCCGTCCCGATTCATAAGGTAGAGATAATCCTGATAGGAGGAGGGATATATACTCAGTTCCGTTGCAAGATCTTCTGTCCGGATGTCAAACCGCAGCACACCAGATTGAGCAATCCCATGATTGTTCAGCTCCACATACCGAGAGATCGGCATACCCTTTTCAAAGCCATCCTCCGCCTGCACATAGGAGGGTTCCCCAAATACCACCGTATCAATGTCTTTTGCTGCCTGCTGAAACCATGTTTCTTCCATGGATCCGGCAGCAACAAGTCCGGAAGTATTCTGCCATAGCAAGGTGCCATCCATCGCATAAACAGCAGCATCCAGCAGCTGATCGGCATGCAACCGACAGAAATCCTGTAGCTCCTGCTGCGTATCTGCATCCTGCAAGTCCGCATTTTTGAGAATCTGATAGTAAACCGTATTGGCAAGCTCAATGGTGTCGTTGACGGTTTCCTCCATGCCATAGCTCATGGTACGCAGCTGCTGCATATTCTTTTCCTTTAAAAATCCGCCAATCTGGTTTTTGGCATAGGCAGAAAACAGGGCGATGATTGTTGCAGTCAGTACACAGACCGTCAACAAAAATACAACGGTAAAAATCAACCGAAGACTTTTTCCCTCCAGCTGCTGACGCAGCCCATGCGAACGCTTATGCATGCGGTGCCTCCTGTTGCAGACTCTTCCGGAAATTGGCTGGGGAGACCTGCATGTTCTTTTTAAACACATAACTGAAATAATTCGGCTCCGGATAGCCAACCATTTCCCCAATCACCCGACTTTTATAATCTGTTGTTTTCAGCAGACGAACGGCTTCTTCCATGCGCTTCTTGGTCAGGTAGACCAGAAAGCTCATATCCGTTTCTTTCCGGAACAGATTGGAAAAATGCGACATGCTGACATGCAGATAATTGCAGACTGTTTCCACTGACAAGTCTGCATCGCCATAGTGCTGTTCCACATACTCCATGGCCTTCTGTGCCAGCAGGCTGTTGTGATCCACTTTTCGGCGGTGAATGGCGTAGCTAATATAGTGACAGTAGTTCAGCAGCCAGGCGTTGAGCTGTTCGCCGGTTTCCAGGGACAGGACTCTTGTTGTCATACGCTTGGCGTCGGCAAAAATTTCGTCATCCATCATATGATACTGCCGAAAAATTCCTGACAAGGCAAAAATAATCTCCAAAATGGCAGACTGGTACGCATTAAAATGATAGTGACTCTTCTCCAACTGTTCCAGCAATTTCTGCACTTCTGCATCCACTTTTTTCTGATCTTCCTGTTTGATGGCAGTTTCCAAAGCATCCGTATTCAACGTAGTGTACACGTTATTGCCATATGGTGCAATGTCCTGATAAACCATTACCGTTTCTTCGGCAGATACCAGACTGTATTCCAGTGCTTCAGTTGCCTGTGCAAAGGAAACCGGCAGCTGTTCCAGCGATTCGCATGGCATGCCAACCCCACAGGAAAACGAAACCTGTCCATAGTGCTTGGCAAGATGTGCCGCTTCCGAAAGAGATTTTAAGATCTGCGGTAGCTGCCCCTGATCGGACAGCAATAACAAATAGGCAATCTTATCCAGATACCGAAATGAGACAAAGCGACAAACATGCTCCAGCATTTCCTTGACGGATTCTGTCATGGAAACTTGCGACAAAAAGTCGGCGCTGTCCCCTGCCGCCTTAATTAAGACCATACCATACCAGGCAGCATGCAAATCCAGGGAAAGTGTTTGCATTTGCTTTTCCAGCTGCTCCAAGCTGCTGTTGCTGCTGACCAGCTGAATCAAAACCTGTTCCTGCAAAAGCGGCAGGCTTTCCTGATAGAGCTGTTCCAGACGAGTGCGACTGCTGCGCTGCTGGAATTCCTCCTCCAGTTCGTCATGCAGCTTGTTTAAAAGCGTATCCATTTCCTGAAAGTCAATGGGCTTTAAAATGTATTCCGATACGCCGTAGCGAATGGCAAGCTGGGCATATTCAAAATCATCCCATCCGGAAAACAACACAATTTTCACATGCATCATGTTATCATGCAGCATTTTGGCAACCTGCAAACCATCCAGGAACGGCATTTTGATGTCACTAATCACCAAATCCGGACGCAGCGTTTCCGTGCGTTCCAGCAGCTCTTTTCCATTGGAAGCAGTGGCAATCACTTCAAAGCCCAGTGCATCCCAATCAATGCCACGGTGGATGCCCTCTAAGATCTGTGCTTCATCATCTGCCAATATGACGGTAAAGTTCAAGCTTCTTCCTCCTTCTGTGCAGAATGGCCACTCAACCCAGCAGCAGCGCTTCCAGTTCCTGCGGAGTATGCACCAGAACAGAAGCACCGTGCTCCAATAAAAATGCTTCCGAGCGGAACCCCCATGTCACAGCAAGTTCTTCCATCTGTGCATTTTTTGCTGTCGCAACATCTACATCTGAGTCCCCGATATAAACGGCATGCTCTTTGGAAATGCCAATCCGATGCAATACTTCCTGCACCGAATCCGGAGCCGGTTTCCGGGCAATGCCTGTCCGTTCTCCAACAACTACATCAAATAAGCCAGGAAAATACTGCTCGCACAATTCCTGTACGGCATAATCTGCCTTATTGGATACAACAGCTGTTCGAATACCCGTTTCCCGCAGAGCATGCAACAATTCCGGAATCCCAGTATACGGCTTGGTATGATCGGCACAATGTGCCTGATAGTGTGCAGTAAAGCGTTCATGCACCCGATCGATTTCCGAAACCGGGGTGCCTTCCGGTACACCACGTTCCATCAACTTTCGAATGCCGTTTCCCACAAAGCAGCGCACTTCTTCGATGCTGCGCTTAGGATAACCGGACTGCTCCAACGCAACATTTAAGCTGATGGTCAAGTCCTCCAACGTATCTAAAATGGTTCCATCCAAATCAAAAATAGCAAGTTGATACTTCATCACAATTCCTCCTATAAAAAATGACGGCTTCCCCCTAATTATAGCATACTTCCGCTGTTTGTCAATCCAATTGTGACAATCCGATAGAAAACCGCTTGACAAGCAGAAGAAGCTGCTGTAAAATAAAGAAAACAATCCTCGCAGCAGAAAGAAAGGGAATTTCTATGAGACAATGTATGGACGCAGAAAATCTACATCGCAGACTGAAAAAAATCATTGGACAAGTACAGGCCATTGACCGCATGATTGATGAAGATGTCCCCTGTGAAGATGTGCTCTCTCAAATCAACGCCGCCAAATCCGCTCTTCACGGATGTGGAAAAGTGGTACTAGAAGGACACATCAAGCACTGTGTACGAGATGGCATCGAACACGGAGACGCCGACAAAGCCATTGAAAGCTTCACAAAAGCTGTAGAACGCTTTTCCAATATGGGATAAACACATCCAACCAATCTGTAAGAATTTATTTTCTTGCAGATTTTTTCTTTTTTCAGTTGACAAACTAATACCCCCTATGGTATTAATATACCAATACCCCGACAGGTATGAAAAGAAGGGGGTTTTTCAGTATGAAACGATGGATGGAAAAACTGGAAGCATTTTTGGAGCTTGGCGGTGTCAAAAAAGACATCACCTGCCTGGTGCTTTCCGGAATTGCACTGCTGCTGAGCATTTTTCCTGTAATCCCATTGCCATTTGATTTTGCATGGATTGCAATTCTGCTTTGCGGTATCCCCATCATCCTGGAAGCAATCATCGGACTGGTTACCGCATTCGACATCAAAGCGGATGTACTGGTTTCCATTGCACTGATTGCATCCATTTGCATTCACGAAGATTTTGCAGCTGGCGAAGTTGCCTTTATCATGCAGCTCGGTGCCCTGCTGGAAGATCTGACCGTTGCCAAAGCAAGAGCCGGCATCGAAAAGCTGGTGCACCTGACACCACAGACCGCAAGAGTGCTTGAAAACGGAACAGAGACCATTCTCCCTGCAAAAGAGGTTCAGGTTGGTCAAATCTTACGCGTGCTGCCGGGCGAAACTATTCCGGTAGACGGCATCATTCTTTCCGGGCAAACTTCCATCAATCAAGCGGTCATGACCGGAGAATCGCTCCCGGTTGACAAAACGGAAGGCGATTCCGTTTCCAGTGGAACGGTGAATCAATTCGGCGCATTTGAAATGCAGGCAACGAAAGTCGGAAAGGACAGCTCCATTCAGCGTATGATTCAGCTGGTACAATCTGCCGATGCCGGAAAAGCCAAAATCGTTGGCATTGCAGACCGATGGGCAACCTGGATTGTTGTCATTGCACTTTCCGCTGCACTGCTCACCTGGCTAATTTCAGGCGAGCTCATTCGTGCAGTTACCATTCTGGTTGTATTCTGCCCCTGCGCACTGGTACTGGCAACACCAACCGCCATTATGGCTGCCATTGGAAATGCCACCAAGCACGGCTTCCTGGTGCGGGAAGGAGACGCATTGGAACGGCTTGCCGCCGTAGATACTCTCACATTTGACAAAACTGGTACGCTTACCCATGGCACGCCGCAGGTTATTCGCATCAAAAGCGTGGCACCAGAACAGCAGGCGGTCGAAAACTTATTCTTTTTGGCAGCTTCAGCAGAATCGCTCTCAGAGCATCCACTTGGAAAAGCCATTGTCTCCAGCTATCAGCAGCAAGCTCAAAAACCAATCGATAAGCCATCTCATTTTCAGATGACTGTTGGAAAAGGCGTTTCGGCAACTGTCGGCAGCAGTCAGATTCTCGCCGGCAATCTGGCACTGCTTGCACAGCATCATGTTTCCATTCCAAAGGATGCTTTACAGGAAGCAGAACGGGAATTGGAAAAGGGCTGCACCATTGTATACCTTGCAGAACATGCAAAGTTTGCTGGCTATCTGGTGCTGTCGGATACACTGCGGACAGAGAGCAAACAGATGATTGCCTCCCTTTCCGATCTGCATGTGCAACCGGTTTTGCTGACGGGTGACAATGAAAGGGCAGCTTCCAGCATTGCTGCACAGCTTGGCATTTCTGCCGTTCAGGCAAACTGCCTGCCGGAAGATAAACTGCGCTGCATTGCAGCTTATCAGAATGAGCAGCATCCTGTCTGCATGATTGGTGACGGTGTAAACGATGCGCCGGCTTTGAAAGCTGCCAACGTTGGCATCGCCATGGGTGGAATCGGAAGCGACATTGCCGTAGATGCTGCGGACATTGCCCTGGTCGATGATGAAATCAAGGAACTGCCGCACCTACTGGCGCTTTCCAAACGCATGATGACAACCATCAAATGCAATTTGAGCTTTTCAATGAGCTTGAATTTTGTTGCCATTGTACTCGCCATCACCGGTCTGCTCGGCCCTGTTGTGGAGGCTTTGGTACACAACGCCGGCTCAGTGCTGGTAATCTGTAATTCTGCAATTTTATTGAAATGGAGAAAACGAAAATGATACTTGGAATAATTGGCTTAATCATTGGCATTGCAATTGTATGCGGCGCCCTATATTATCTGATCAAGGAACGGCATGATCCGCAATCGAAAAAAATCTATGGTGTTATGCTGGCAATCGGCGGTGTCATTACCATTGCAATGATTCTAAAACTGATTTTATCCTAACTCTTCCTTCCCAAACAAAGGCGGCTCTGCATGCAAACAGAGCCGCCTTGTTTCGTTTTTCTTTTATTATTCAAACGAGAAGGTTTCCTGCAACGGACGCCACTTCTGATCCTTTTCGCTCAAGTTGAGTTTGGTTCCATCCGTAAGTTGATAGCCTTCCGCAGAAGCACTTCCGGCATACGTACCGATCACATCCGGCCACTGGATGCCAATTTCCGGGTCGTTCCAAGCCAGTCCGCCTTCATCTCCCGGATGATAGAAATCGGTGCACTTATAGCAGAACTCTGCTGTTTCACTCAAAACCAAAAAGCCGTGTGCAAAGCCTTCCGGAATATAGAATTGCTTCTTGTTTTCCTCCGTCAGTTCTACCCCATACCACTTTCCATAAGTAGCAGAGTGGGCACGCAGATCCACTGCAACGTCGAACACACGGCCACGAATTACCCGTACCAGCTTTCCCTGCGGAAACTGCTTCTGGAAGTGCAGACCACGCAGCACCCCTTTGGTGCTCATGCTTTGATTGTCTTGCACGAATACCATATTCAGTCCGGCTTCCTGCATATCCCGCTGGTGATACGTTTCCATGAAATACCCTCTGGCATCTCCATGCACCGTCGGTGTAATGACGCAAAGCCCTTCTATCCCGCCGACGTGCTTATCTACTTGAATTTGTCCCATTTTACTGTACCTCTTTTAAATATCTTGCCACTGCATCCTTCCAGTCCGGCAGCAATTGGAAACCGTGCGCTTCCAATTTGGATTTGTCCAAACGGCTGTTAAACGGTCTTGCCGCCTTGGAGCAGCCATACTCTGCCGTTGTGACCGGAGTCACCTTCGTCGTGTAACCTGCTTGCCGGTAAATTTCCTTGGTGAAATCATACCAGCTGATATAGCCGCCGGAATTGGTAGCATGATAGTAGCCATATTCCTCGGTCTGGATCATATCCACCAACAGTCTTGCCAAATCCAGCGTATAGGTTGGCGTGCCAATTTGGTCGTTTACCACCCGTACTTCATCATGGGTCTTGCCCACTTGCAGCATGGTTTTGATGAAATTCTTTCCATTTAAACCAAACACCCATGCAATCCGCACAATGAAATAGCGTTCCAACAGTTCTGCAACTGCCAATTCGCCCTGTAATTTGCTTTTTCCGTAGACATTCAGCGGAGCATATGCCTTGCAGTCTGGTTCCCAGGGCTGCGTACCCTGTCCATCAAAAACATAGTCGGTGCTGATATACAGCATCTTGGCACCAACTGCCTTGGCAGCTTCTGCCAAGTAGCGGGTTCCCTCTGCGTTGATCGCCCATACTTTTGACTGATTCTCTGCTTCTTCTGCGGCATCGACCGCTGTCCAGGCAGCACAGTGAATCAAAACATCCGGCTGCACGGATTGCAGTACTTGCTGCACGGCCTGCCGGTCGGTAATATCCAGCTGCACATACGGCATCGACGCAACAGAATCAGCTGCCATACCGCTGTATGCAGGTGCCAGATCACTGCCAATACCAGTTATGCCACGTACTTCTAGTTCCTTCATGATATCGTGTCCCAGCTGCCCGGCGACACCTGTTACCAATGCTTTCATCTGCTCACCTCATGCCCGATTGCCATACATTTTTTCGTAGTAATCCTGATAATCCCCGGAGAGGATTTCCTTCCACCAGGTCTGATGCTCCAAGTACCATTGAATGGTCTTACGAATGCCGTCCTCGAACTTGGTTTCCGGCAGCCAGCCCAGTTCCCGGTGAATCTTCGTCGGGTCAATGGCATAGCGCATGTCATGCCCCTTCCGGTCTGCCACATACGTAATCAGGCTTTCTGGCTTGCCCAATTCTTTGCAAATCAATTTGACAATTTCCAGATTCTGCTTTTCATTGTGTCCACCAACGTTGTAGACCTCTCCCAAACGACCCTTTTGCAGAATCAAATCAATGGCCTTGCAGTGATCTTCTACATACAGCCAATCCCGAACATTCAGCCCTTTTCCATAGACCGGAAGCGGCTGGTCAGCCAGCGCATGCACAATCATCAGCGGAATCAGCTTCTCTGGAAAATGATAAGGGCCATAATTGTTGGAACATCTGGAAATGGTCACCGGCAGCCCATAAGTGCGATAATATGCCAGCACCAGCAGATCAGCGCCTGCCTTGGAGCTGCTGTAGGGGGAACTGGTATGGATGGGCGTTTCCTCCGTGAAGAACAAATCCGGACGATCCAGCGGCAGATCGCCGTAGACCTCATCCGTTGAAACCTGATGATAGCGCACCATGCCATATTTGCGGCAGGCATCCATCAGAACAGCCGTTCCCATGATGTTGGTTTGCAGAAAAATGCCAGGATCCAGAATGGAACGATCTACATGGCTCTCTGCTGCAAAGTTTACCACCTGATCTGGATGCTCTTCTTCAAAGAGTCGGTATACCCCCTCCCGGTCACAGATATCCAGCTTTACAAAACGAAAATTCGGATGATCCATTACAGATTCCAGGGTCGAAAGATTGCCGGCATACGTCAGCTTATCCAGACAGACAATCCGGTCTTCCGGATGCTGCCGCAGCATATAGAAAATAAAGTTACTGCCGATAAAGCCGGCACCACCTGTTACGATAATTGTCATAGTTGTTGTTCCTCTCTAGGAAAGTGCATCCATATATTTTCCGTCCAGCACGTCTTTCAAATACTGTCCGTACTGGTTCTTCTTGAGTCCTTCGTACACCTTCCACACATCCTCCCTTGAAATCCATCCATTGAGATAGGCAATTTCCTCCAGGCAGGCAATTTTTCGATGTTGGTGAGTCTCCACCGTTTTCACGAAATTGGTAGCATCCACCAAAGACTCATGCGTTCCGGTATCCAACCAGGTAAAGCCCTGTCCAAGCAGCTTCACATGCAAAGCATCCTGTTCCAAATATATCCGGTTCAAATCGGTAATTTCCAACTCCCCTCGTGCAGAAGGTGTCAGCTGTTTGGCATAGTCAATGACCCGGTTATCATAGAAATACAGCCCTGTTACACAGTAGTTGCTCTTCGGGTGCTGCGGCTTTTCCTCAATGGAAACAACCTTTCCGGTCTGATCAAATTCTACGATGCCGAAACGTTCCGGATCATCTACATAATACCCAAATACGGTTGCGCCGGATCCGCTTTCTGCCGTTTCTACAGCTGCTTGCAGACACTTTTTCAAACCATGTCCGGCAAAAATATTATCTCCCAGTACCATTGCCACCGTATCGGTTCCGATAAAGTCTGCCCCAATGAGAAATGCCTGCGCCAGACCGTCTGGACTCGGCTGTACGGCATAGGAAAGCTGCACACCGAACTGACTGCCATCTCCCAGCAAATCCTGGAAACGTGGCGTATCAGTTGGAGTGGAAATGATTAAAATATCCCGGATGCCTGCCTGCATCAGTACAGACATCGGATAATAGATCATAGGCTTGTCATAAATTGGAAGCAACTGCTTGGAAGTTACCCGCGTCAATGGGTATAGTCGTGTACCGGAACCTCCGGCAAGAATAATCCCTTTCATGGTGTGTTCTCCTAATCCCGACGGAAAATATCCCGTGTGTAAACTTTTTCCTGTACATCGTCCAGACAAGCATCATACCGGTTGGCAATGATGGCGTCACACTGTGCTTTGAATGCCTCTAAATCGCCAATCACTTTGCTTCCAAAGAACGTATGACCATCCGGCAGCGTCGGCTCATAGATCACAACCGTCGCGCCCTTTGCCTTCACCCGTTTCATGATGCCCTGAATAGAGCTTTGCCGGAAGTTATCGCTGTTGCTCTTCATTGTCAGCCGATATACGCCGATCACACAGGGCTTTTCCTTTTCGGCATCATAATGATTGTCCGACTCGTAGCTATAGTACCCTGCCATTTTCAGCACCTGATCGGCAATGAAGTCTTTCCGGGTCTTGTTGCTCTCTACAATAGCTGACATCATATTTTGCGGTACGTCGGCATAATTGGCAAGCAGCTGTTTGGTATCCTTCGGGAGACAGTAACCGCCATAGCCAAAGGATGGATTGTTATAATGCGTACCAATACGAGGATCCAAGCAGACGCCTTCAATGATTTGCTGGGTATTGAGTCCTTTGCTTTCTGCGTAGGTATCCAACTCATTGAAGTATGCCACACGCAGCGCCAGATAGGTATTGGCAAACAGCTTTACAGCTTCTGCTTCAGTGGATCCCATGAAGAGCGTATCGATGTTCTCCTTGATGGCACCTTCCTGGAGCAGAGCAGCAAAAGTACGGGCTGCCTCCATGGAATCCGGATCCTGCTCATCCACACCGACAATGATGCGGCTGGGATAGAGATTATCATACAGCGCTTTGGATTCCCGTAAAAACTCCGGACTGAAAAGAATATTTTTGCTGCCAGTTTTCTTGCGGATGGCTGCGGTATAGCCCACCGGAACTGTGGATTTAATGACCATTTTGGCATTGGGGTTGCAGCGCATCACCAACTCAATGACCGACTCCACCGCAGAGGTATCGAAGAAATTCTTCTGGCTGTCATAGTTGGTAGGAGCGGCAATGACCACAAAATCCGCCTGTCGATAGGCTGCCTCTGCATCCAGCGTTGCAGTTAGCTGCAATTCCTTCTGGGTCAAGTATTGCTCAATGTAGGTATCCTGAATGGGAGACTGCCGATTCTGAATCATCTGTACTTTTTCCGGGATGATGTCAACGGCAAAAACCGGATGATGCTGCGCCAATAAAACCGCAATGCTCATCCCGACATAACCGGTGCCTGCCACTGCAATCTGATACTGTTTTTCCATGCATGTCCTCCTTAGCGCCTCGCTTCGAATTTAATTCTATCTTACCACGATTTGCCGGTTTTGTCAACTTTTCGCCCTTTTCCAGCAGAGACAAAAACAGGGGAGCAGAAATGAATCTGCTCCCCTGTTTTTCGGGTTTTGGAAAGAATGAATGCTTATTGCAGCTTCTTGCCGTCCGAGAAAGCTGCTCCAACAACTTCACCCAGCTTTCGGTACGTGTGATGAACGCTGTCGAAGGCAATCGGTTCCAGCTTGTCCGGATCAATTTTTCCATCTGCATCCAAAATGGAATCGTCTGCGCTGACGTTGACGATTTCGCCAATGACATTGCCGTCTTCGTTAAACTTCACCAGTTTGCATTCCAGAGTCATCGGAAATTCCCGGAAAAGCGGTGCCTTTACAAACGTGCTTGCTTCGGCATGCAGGCCAGCCTTTTCCAGCTTGTCCGGTGTGGTATTGGCAGAAACGATGCCGACATAGTCTGCTTCTGTCACATGTTTGGCATCGGCAATGCTAACGGTAAACGCACCCGTTGCCTGAATGTTTTTGGTGGTCTTATGGCTGTGACTCAGGCTGAGCACCACCTGATTGGTTTCATAAATGCCGCCCCATGCTGCATTCATCAGATCTGCCTTTCCGGCTTCATCATAGGTTCCAACCAGCAGAACTGGCATCGGATACAGCCAGCTTTGTGCGCCAAAATTCTTTCTCATTGTAAAAGACTCCTTTCAAAAGATACAGCTTTTGGGCATGCTGTCTTATTTTCGTCAACATGCTCAGGCTGCTGTCGGTGGTAAATCAATATGAGAACACGCTCTAGAATAAACTTATGCAAACATCGGCGTAGAGAGGTACCGTTCACCGGTATCTGGGAGCAATGCCACAATGGTCTTCCCTTTGTTTTCCGGACGCTTTGCCAGCTGAATGGCTGCCCATACGGCTGCACCAGAAGAAATGCCAACCAGAACGCCTTCTTCTCTTGCAATTGCACGACCAGTTTCAAATGCAGCTTCATTTTCAACCGGAATGATTTCGTCATAGATCTTAGTATTCAGAGTTTCCGGCACGAATCCAGCGCCAATTCCCTGAATCTTATGCGGGCCGGAAACACCCTCAGACAGCACCGGAGAGCCCTTCGGTTCCACTGCTACAACCTGAACATTCGGGTTCTTGGACTTCAGGTAAGCACCCACGCCGCTGATGGTTCCGCCGGTTCCAACGCCAGCAACAAAGATATCTACCGTTCCATCGGTATCATCCCAGATTTCTACACCTGTGGTTTTTTCATGGATTGCCGGGTTGGTTGGATTGGTAAACTGGGATGGAATGAAGCTGTTCGGCAGTTCCGCTGCCAGTTCGTTTGCCTTTTCGATGGCGCCCTTCATCCCCTTTGCACCCTCGGTCAATACCAGTTCTGCACCATATGCCTTCATCAGGTTCCGGCGCTCAATGCTCATGGTTTCCGGCATGGTGATAATCAAGCGATAGCCTCTTGCTGCTGCAACAGAAGCCAGACCAATTCCGGTGTTGCCGCTGGTCGGTTCAATGAGGACACTGCCCGGCTTCAGCAGACCCTTTGCTTCTGCATCGTCCACCATTGCCTTGGCGATTCGATCCTTTACGCTGCCAGCCGGATTGAAGTATTCCAGCTTGCCGAGCAGCTTGGCTTCCAGGTGTTCGTGCTCTTCCAGATGAGTCAGTTCCAACAGAGGCGTTTTGCCAATCAAATCGGTAATTTTCTGATAAATATGCATAAGTATCGTTCCTTTCTCATTGGATCTTCGAATGAGGCAGCAGGCAGGTGCCACCCTAATTCATAGAATCCCTATCTACTTGCTATGTATTTTGATGCTTCTATTATAGCAAACTTCATTTCATTTGTCAAGCCCTTTTTCAAAAAAAATTCCCCACTGGAAGAAAACCAGTGAGGAAGGAGAAAATCAAGTACAGTGCCGGAAGAATTTATCCGTGCAAAGCCGAGCGGCAACCAGTCCCATCGGCAGTGCCATAACAATCAGAATTGCCTTGGTCAGCCAGAGTGAACCATCGCTGATGTTGTTCAATCCAATGTAGTAGATACCGCGATACATATACAGACCCGGTACCATGATTACAATCGCAGGAACGGTTAGGGAAATTCTTGGATAACCGATCTTTTTCTTGACCACAGAAGCCACACAGCCGGTGAAGAAAGCGCCAATAAAGGCTGCTACGCCAACCGGGAAGCCTGCCAGATCGATCAATTCCAACCGCAGCGTATTGGAAAACATGCCGATCAGTCCGGCAGTCATTGCCATTTTCCGGGGGCTGTTGAACATCAGAGAGAATCCATAGACGCCGAAGAAGCTTGTAACAATTCGAAGCACGATCAACAGCGGCGTATCAATCTGCAAATCCGGAAAGTCTGCCGGCTGGAACCGGAAAACCAATGCTGTAACCCAACCTGTCATGGTAGCAGTCAGAATAATCAGCAAGGCATACGTAATGCGCTCCAAACCCGAACGCAAATCCAGCTTTGCAAGGTCAATGCCGCCGGTAATCAAAGGAAATCCGGGAATGACGAACAGCATCGCACAAATGTATCCGGCTTGATGGACTTCTGAAACGTGGAAGAGATGCTGCGCTGCTAGAATTGTCAGCACGTAGACACAGCAGGATGCTGCTACACTCACAGCAACATTGCCCACCAGGGAAATTTTACGCTCCAGCATCAGCTTTCGCACAAAGTTTCCAACGCCTGCGCCAAAAAAGGCACAGATCATTTCCATGGGGCCGCCGCCAAGCAAAAAGGTAAATGCACAACAGGCAATTGCCGAAGCAAGACCCAGATTCCATGCCTTGTAATTGGCAGGCTTTTTCTGAATCTCATCAAGCAGCAGGTGAATCTGCTTGACCGAATACTGTGCAGCATGCTCCGGGAACCCCTGCATGAAGTGTTCCAATTCCATCAGCTTATGGGTGTTAACCCCGGTGGTTGGCAGGGAGATGGAATGCGTATACGTTCCGTTTTCCTCATAGCAGGTAAATTCAATGGACAACAGCCCAATATCTGCTGTGCAGGAAATCCCAAGCACTTTGGCAACGGTGTTCATCGAATTGCGCACCCGCCAGGCTCCTGTTCCCACCGAAAGCATCATCTGTCCGATGCGCCCGACCAAGGTGGCTTTTTCTTTTAAGGTTGCATCCACGGATGGGACACTGTCATCATCCTGTACAATATGCTTCCAGTGGATGGTCATATGCTGTTTATTGCTCTTCCCCATGCGCTCCATTCCTCCCAATTTTCGTTTCCATTTCGCAGGGAAACAGCCGCCTCAACATCTTCCTGGGGCGGCTGCCTGTTCTCATTTGATATTATTATTTATTATAGCCACTTTCCTGTCAGCTGTCAACCCGTTTCCCCGGAAATCCGACAAAAAGTCTGCCAGATTTTCTGCACACTTTTTGGCTTCTTTTATGGATTTTTTATGCCAGGCAGGTGCCTACTTCTTTTTCAGTTCTGTCAATGCAGCATAATGCTGAATGTCAAATTCCTCCGGTGCAATCCGACACAGCAACGCCCAGTGTTCCGCATCCCATGCGGCAAGGGAAGCTGTATCCAAAGAAGCTCCCACACCCCGACAGGTGCGCATTCTGCCATGCCAGCCCAACCGGGTAAAATGCACAGGCAGCCGATATGCAAGGGTGTCTACTACATCAAACTGCTCCAGGTAACAATCCGGAACGGCAATGGGATGCATGGTTTCCCCTGCTCCTGTCCAATTTGGGGAATATTGCAGCACAAGTGTTTCACTTGCCTGTGCAATGGGATCCTCAAATGGCAGCCATTCCATACAAAGCAGGAACACCCGTCCGCCCGGTTTTAAAACCCGTGCAAATTCTGCGGCACAAGTCGTATGCTGAAAATACCAGAAGCATTGGCACGCCGTGATAGCGTCCAGAGACGCTTCCGGAATCTGAAGCTGTTCCGCTTCCATGACTGCATAGGAAATCGGCATGCCTTCGGAGAGGCGCTTTGCCTGTTCAATCTGCGGAGCCGATGCATCAATTCCCATCCAGTGTCCGCCATAGGAATAGAGATGCCGGGGCAGTACACCGGTTCCGGTTCCGATGTCCAGAATCTGTTTGCCCTGCTGTTCCGGAAATCGAGCAAGCAGCTGCTCATAAAATACCGGTGGGTAAATGTCCCGAAACTGCGCATACTGCGCCGAAGTCTTTCCCCAATCAAATGCATTGCCATGATCAATCTTTGCCTGTCTGCTCTGCATACTGCATACGACCTCCTTTTTCCTGTTACGTTCATCTTAACACATCCAAAAGCACCTGTCAAGCGCCTCAGCATCGTTCTTTTTTCGAGAGTAAATCGTTCACGATTTGGGCATTGACTTTTGAGATGGGCTGTGCTATCATAGTCTGGCTTTGCATCCATTTCAATTGGAAAGGACGATATAGTATGGTATCTTGCTTACTTGCTATCATCTATCTGGCATTTATTAGCCTAGGGCTGCCAGACTCCCTGCTGGGCGCTGCATGGCCAACCATCTACCCGGATATTGGCGTGCCCATGTCCCGTTCCGGCATTCTGTTTATGATTATTGCTTTTGGAACAGTTGTATCCAGCCTTTGCAGCGACCGCCTTACCCGTAAGCTGGGTGCCGGCGGTGTAACGGCTTGCAGTGTTGCCACAACAGCCATTGCCCTACTGGGATTTGCATGCAGCCACAGCTTCCTCTCCCTCTGTCTCTGGGCAATTCCCTATGGAATTGGTGCCGGAAGCGTAGACGCTGCCCTCAACAACTACGTTGCCTTGCACTATGCCAGCCGCCACATGAGCTGGCTACACTGTATGTGGGGCGTCGGAACGGTTATTGGCCCATATATTATGAGCCATGCGATGGTGGGCGGCACTTGGCACGATGGTTACCGACAAATCAGCTGGCTGCAATTCGGGCTAACCGCCCTATTAATTGTAAGTCTGCCGCTGTGGCGGAAGGTAAAGGCCCGTCAGACAACACCAGAACAGCAAACAGAAGCACCTTCCGGCAAGCCGCTTTCTTTCCGGGAAATTCTACGGCTGCCAGGTGCGAAAGCAGTTACAATTTGCTTTTTCCTCTATTCTGGAATTGAACAGACCATGAGTCTCTGGGCAAGCAGCTATCTGGTTACGGTCAAGCACATTGACACCATTACAGCAGCCCGATTTGCCAGTTTGTTTTTCATTGGCATCACCATGGGAAGAGGCATCAGCGGCTTTGTCACCATGAAAGTTTCTGACAGCGGTATGATTCGGATTGGAGAAGGGATCATTGGCGCTGCGATCCTGTTGATGCTGCTTCCCTTTGGAAAGAATCTGACTCTGTTTGCCATCATTCTCATTGGTGTAGGCTGTGCCCCCATTTACCCCAGCATCATTCATTCCACTCCAGCACATTTCGGCACCTCCCGTTCACAGGCTGTCATTGGAGTACAGATGGCATGTGCCTACATTGGAACGCTTTCTCTGCCGCCGCTGTTTGGCTGGATCAGTGCCCGGATTGGATTGCAGATTCTGCCAATTTACCTGGTGGTACAGCTCATTGCTATGATTGTGCTGCATGAGGTACTTTGCCGCAAGACCCAACATGTTTCAGAAGCAGGTACTTGACAAAACGCTGCTCCCATGCAAAATGACTCGAATAAGCAATCAAAAAAGACCGCTTCTGAAAGCGGCTTTTTTGATTTTCCCCATCTATTTTTAGTACCATCAACGCATTTTTCACCGGATAAAACGAAACACGCAGTCACGGGAAAGCTCCCGAAACTGCGTGTTATTTTCTGGTCTGAGTGACGGGACTTGAACCCACGGCCTCTACCACCCCAAGGTAGCGCGCTACCATCTGCGCCACACCCAGATCTGTCATACCTAATATTATAGCATACTTTCCTGCATGCGTCAACCCCTTGCCACACAAAAATCCACGAAAAAGGAAAGTCGAATTTGTGCAAAAAGCCACCTTCGAGTCAAAAAGATTGACATTTGTTCAGTTTTGTTCTATAATGGAACACAAAAGGAAGGCGATTTTCACCATGGAAAAGAAAGCATTAAACCGCAGCGTTCGAAAAACCCGTCGCAAACTGCAAACTAGCTTAACCCAGCTGATGCAGCAAAAACCTTTTCAGGAAATTTCGGTACGGGAGCTGGCAGAACAAGCGGATATCAATCGTGGTACCTTTTATTTACATTACCACGACGTCAACGAAATGGTACGTTCCATTGAAAAAGAACTGCTACAATCGCTTCGGGACATCATCCATGCGCATACAGACAGTACCCAGGAGCCAAAACAGCGCATGCATGCCATTCTGACAGACTTATATCAATTTCTCGAAGAGAACAGTGAAATCTGTGCCGCGCTGCTCAGCCCGAACGGCGACATTGCCTTTGTCGCAAAGCTACAGGAATACGTCCAGAACAGCTGTCTCCAGGAATGGCTCGATGCACAGCAAAATCATCCTGATGCCGTCGAACAGGAACAATTTCATCTGCAAACAGCATTCATTGTTTCCGGATGTGTCGGGCTCTGCCGCACCTGGCTGCACCGCACGCCCAATCCCTTTACGGCAACCGAAATGGCAGCTTTTACCGAACAGCTCATCGGCGATCATGCCATCTAGCCGCTGGCAGTTTCAGGCAATTTCCTATAGATGCTCACACAACCATCACAGAAAACCGGGATAATAGAACCATCATCCAACGACACCATGGATCCATGGGATGATCGTCTTACCGTTTCTGAGCAAGAAACGGACCAAAAACTGAGCTGCTCCCTCCTTAGCAGCTTTTTGATACAGCCGATTTTCAAACAAACCTGAAAATCGGTCTTTTTTGTTGCACTGCAAAATTTTTTAGAAATCGGAGGAACTCTGCCATGTGCCCATTTGAAGGAACTCGTTACTATGCCCTTTATCTCTATTACCGAAAGCGTTATGCAGAAAAGGTCATGAAAGCTTCCCTGGATGCCGGCATGACCTGCCCCAACCTGGACGGCAGCAAAGGGGTAGGCGGCTGCATCTTCTGCGACAATGGAAGCGGCTATTTCGTACAGCCCGGCAGCATCACGCATCAACTGGAAGCAGAAGCTGCCCGGATTCACACCAAATACCCGGAAGCCAAACTCATTGCCTACTTTCAAGCGCATACCAACACCTACACCACACCGGATGTCCTGCACGCCAACTTTACAGAAGCCTGTGCCTTTCCGGGTGTAGTCGGACTGGCAGTCGGAACCCGTGCGGACTGCCTGCCGCCTGCCATTCTGGATGAACTGGAAGCCTGGTCGCATCGAACCGATCTGACCGTAGAACTTGGCTTGCAGACGATTCATCCGGAAACCACCCGACTGCTCAACCGCCAGGAAACTTACGAGGACTTTTGCAGCGGTTTGGAAGCCCTGCAAAAACGTGGCATCCGTACTTGCGTACACATCATCAACGGACTGCCGGGCGAAACACCGGAAATGATGCTGGAAACGGCAAAGGTACTGGGAAAGCTGCACCCGGACGGCATCAAAATCCAAATGCTGCATGTGATGCAGGATACCGTATTGGCAGAGTGGTACCGTGCCGGCAGAGTACCAATCCTCTCCATGGAGGACTATATTGAACTGGTGATTCAGCAGCTGGAATACTTACCGCCGGAAACTGTCATTGAGCGCCTGACCGGAGACGGAATCCGTGCCCGATTGATCGAACCGCTGTGGAGCCTGGAAAAGAGCCAGGTTCTAAACACCATCGCCAAACGCCAAAAAGAACTGGACTCCTACCAAGGAAAGCGCTACCAGCCATAAACAAAAAAAGCCTTGCAGTCGTTATACTCCCTGCAAGGCTCTTTCTATTCTATTTTGTGTAAAATTGAAAGAACTTTCATTCTTTCGCCGCAGTTTCGATTGGACTCACTCCTTACAATTACGGATTCAAATACTTTTGCATCCTCATCCTAATCATACGCATCATCCTTTCCTATCCACGAGCATTCCGGCTACGCATTTAGAAAATTTAGAAAAAACTGCTTCTTATTTCATGGGACTCACCTTTTTCTATTTTTTATCTTTGAAAAAAGCTACTTTCCATGGGACTCACCTTTTCTGTTTTGTTTTGTTTTTGCTTGAAATGAAAATTACTTTTCCATGGGACTCACCAATTCATATTTTTATGGAACGTGATTGTTCGGAATCATTTTCCCATTGGTCTCACCAATTTCTCTTTCTTTTTCCCTCCAGCATGATCTATCGCCAGGCATTTCTGCCACTGATACAGGATCGTCATCATCCTGTAGTAGAACGTATGCTGTCAGACCATACATCCAACCAACTTGTTGCATGTCAATTTGCTTTCCCTGCTGAATCGTTCTTTTATCATTTCTTTGGCAACGGATTCGATCGCACTGCCGAATCAATACGTTCAAGCCCTCTTATTCACGACTTCAACAGATGAGCCGTCATTGACAGCATATCCAGCTGTGATTCTTCTTGTGCCATGGGGCTCACCCACCTTTCCGGATGAAGATCGTTTTCCTGAAGAGCACCCTGCTCTTAAACCCTAGGAAAACCTACCATCATGTACTTGTGAAATACAAGAACTTTTTTCATTCGGATCCTTTTTTCTGATCCTGTTCTGTATTCCCTTTCCTTGATTCTATCTTACCACAAATCTTGTGCAATGTCAATATCTTTTTCCAAATTTCTTTTATTTTTCCATAAAACCTGCATAACCAAACCAGAGCCAGAAAAAAAGAAAGCAAGATTCAATTTGACAAAAGAAAGAAAAGCTTCGTCAACCAAAACAGAATAATTAAAATAGTATATTATGATCGAATAGCATAAAAGCAACCGATTTGCAGAAAAAACCGCCAAAAGATATCAACCTAAGTATCTTTTGACGGTTTGGCTTATCGTTTCCAGGTAACCGGTGACACCAGCAGCAGCAGCGGGAACAGTTCCAACCGTCCTGCCAGCATGTCCAGAATCAAAACAATCTTCGTTGGCTGGGAGAAAAGCGCAAAATTGGAGGTCGGCCCAGCCAGTTCCAGCCCCGGCCCAATGTTGTTGAGCGTTGCCGCAACGGCAGTGAAATTCGTAATCAAATCATGATTGTCGAACGAAACCAGCAGCACCGACCCGGCAAACAGCAGCACATAGACCACAACATATGCATTGAGCGAGCGTACCGTTTCGCTGGCAATCTCCCGTCCACCCATCTTAATTTTCCGCACCTGTCTTGGATGAATCTGCAAGCGGATTTCCTGCCGCATAATCTTCACCAGCATCATAATTCGGGAGACCTTTATGCCGCCGCCGGTACTGCCGGCACAAGCGCCAATCAGCATCAGCATGACAAGAATGGTACGGGATAGTTCCGGCCATAAATTGAAATCAAAGGTGGAAAATCCCGTTGTCGTCATGACTGATCCAACTGTAAAGGCAGAATGCAGCAAGGTTTGCTGCGTGCTGCCGAACAGGTGCCGAATGTTGTAGGCAATGGTCAAGGTGGATACCAGTACAATCAGGAAATACACCCATACTTCTGTTGCTTTTAATGCTTCCCGGAACCGCCGCCGCAGCAGCAAAAAGTACAAATTAAAGTTTACACCAAAAAGAATCATAAAGACAGTGACAATTCCCTGAATGGCAGCCGAATAACTTGCCATGCTGTCATTCTTGATGCCAAACCCCCCAGTTCCTGCCGTTGAACAAGCAATATTGACTGCCTCCAATGCCGGCATCCCGGCAATCAGCAGGAAAATCCATTCCAAAAAGGTCATCCCCAGATACATGGCGTACAGCAGCATAGCAGTAGTGCGCACCCTCGGCACCAGTTTACCGACCATCGGCCCCGTGCTCTCCGCCCGCATGAGGTTCATATTACCTGCACCGGACAGCGGCAGAAACGCCATAATAAAGACCAGAACGCCCATTCCGCCGATCCACTGTGAAAAGCTGCGCCACAGCAGACAGCTCTGCGGCAAATCCTCTACCGTTTGGAAAACTGTTGCCCCTGTGGTGGTAAAGCCGGAAACAGATTCAAACAGCGCATCAATAAAATTGGGCAGCAGTCCAGATAAAACAAATGGCAGTGCACCAAATAAACTCATTCCAATCCAGCTCAGGGAGACAATCACATACCCTTCCTTGGCATACAGCGTTCTGCTGCGGGGCTTATGCAGCACCAATGCCACACCGCACAGCAGGCAGATGCCGGCAGTCAAAAGAAATCCCCATCCGGCAGGTTCCCGGTACACCAGTCCAATCAGTGCTGGGAGCAGCAAAAAGACTGCTTCAAAGTTGAACACCCATCCCAGCACATATCCAATCATTGCAAAATTCATTCTGTTTCGTTCCCCCGATTACACAAGTATATCGCAGATGTCATGCAGGCCCAGGTTTCTGGAAACCACAATGACGGAATCCCCGATCTGAATGGTATCCTGTCCTCTTGGAAGAATCATTTTTCCGCCCCGGAAAATGGCAGCAATCAGGATATTTTCCCGAAAGTGCAGCTCTTGCAGCGGTACACCCACGATGGAAGACTGGCTTCGAATCAAGAATTCTGCCGCCTCCACCCGTCCTTTGATTAAAGTGTACAGCGTTTCCACATTGCTGCCAACCGAACTTTTCATGGCACGTACAAACCGGACAATCGATTCCGCTGTAATATTTTCCGAATTGACAATGGAGTCCAACTCCAGCTTCCGAATGATCTCCTCATATTCCGGATGGTTGATCTTGGTGACCAGTTTGCCATTCATCCGACTCTTGGCATAGAGTGACAGCAAGATATTCTCCTCATCCAGATTGGTCAGCGCTACAAATGCACCGGTGTTTTCCAGTCCTTCCTCCAGGAGAATTTCCTTTTTCTCAGCGTTGCCATGAATAACCGTCACCCCTGGCAGCAAGCCGGCAAGTTCTTCACAGCGCTCCCGATTTTTCTCAATCAGCTTGACAGAGATGCCGGACTTTTGCAGCAGATCGCTCAAATAGTACGCCGTATCGCCGCCGCCTGCCAGCATCACGGTTCGAATCTGGTTGGAAAACAGGTGAATCTTTTTAAAGAAGTGCATTCCATTTGCCGGTGTTGCAACAATGGAAACCAAATCCTCTGCCTGCAATACCATGTCTCCATTCGGAATGAGCACCTGATCGCCCCGTTCAATGGTGCAGACCAGCACGTCACAATGCAGCCGTGTGGCAATCTCCTTCACGGCATAGTCCTCCAGCACACATCCGGCTGGAATTCGAAACTTCAGCAGTTCAATTTTTCCCTTAGCAAATGTATCAATCTTAATGGCAGACGGAAACCGCAGCACCCTTGCAATTTCACTGGCAGCTGCATATTCCGGATTGATTACCATGGCAAGACTGAGTTCTTCCTTTAAGTACTTGGCATCCTTGCTGTATTCTGGATTACGCACCCGGGCAATGGTCTGGCACTGCCCGGCTTTCTTCGCAATCAGGCAGCAAAGCAGGTTCAGTTCATCGGTTGCCGTAACCGCAATCATCAAGTCTGCCTGTTCAATGCCTGCCTCCATTTGAATATCATAAGTGGCACCATTACCGACAATTCCCAGGACATCATATTTTTGTGTGACATCTGCAATGCGGGAAGCGTCCACATCAATGGCAGTAATATCATTGCCTTCCTCATTCAACTGCTGTACCAGTGCCCGTCCCACTCGTCCGCAGCCTACAATTATAATTTTCATACATGCATCCATTTCCTGAACGCCTGCATGCATTCCATTGCGCAGGCATTCAAACTACAAATGATCTGATCTTTTCTATTATACACCATCTGCCTTGGCTTTGGCAAGTATCTCCTGGGAAATTCTTCTAAACCGGAAACTTCCTGCATACACTGCTTCGAGGTGAATTGACATGATACTCCAAATTTTGCAGCAGTTTTTGTTTTTCTTTCTGCATGTTGAATCGGGCGGTGCCTTCCGAAAGCCGCTTTCCAAGGAACAGGAAGCGGACTGCTTCCAGCGTATGGCACGAGGCGATCCACAGGCAAAGTCAGACTTAGTCCTGCACAACATGCGCCTGGTGGCACATATTATTAAAAAGTATTATTCCGCTTCCAATGACCAGGAGGAACTGATTTCCATTGGAACCATTGGACTGATGAAAGCGGTCTCCTCATTTGACTACACAAAGGGGATTCGTTTTGCCACGTATGCGAGTCGGTGTATTGAAAAAGCAACAGTATCAATACGGCTCTAATCAACAATAAAGAGGTAAAACAAGAGTCTTTTTCAAATCCGTGGAAAGTATATCGGAAAGTCAGCGATTGTTTCTATATTCTTTATCGGTTTCAGCATGGCAGAGTGACTTATGCTCCATTGTATATCCACTCTTTCCGATTTCTCACTAATCGACACTTGACAAAAGCTCAAAGTTTTCTGTTTGAGAATACAAATCCTGAAAAGCTTACAACTGTATCGGACAAGCTGAAATGGTATCGCTATCAGAATGGATTGTTGCAAAGTGAAGTTGCGAAAGTCATGGGGGTTGACAGAACTACTTATTCCCGATACGAGGAAAATGTCCTCGAAGCTTATCCGCTGGACAATCTTTCAAAAGCTGCTGAATTCTTTGAGATAGATGTTACTTCTTTGCTTGATGATTATAACTTATTTCTCTATCATGGTCAAGGACAGCAGATAAAAAGACTGCGTAAGTCTTTGAAGCTCACGCAGTCTGAATTTGCAAAATATATAGGTGTTCCTCTTGGTACACTGAAAAAATGGGAGCAGAATCGAGTGAACATTCAGAAAAAGACTTTTGAAAAGCTTTTACAGTTACAGAACGTCAAATCAGACGCTTCACAAGCTTCTGAAACGCTTTTAACTATTTTCCCAAAAGCCTTTTGCCTTTGAAAATAGAACGCTTTCAAAAGGGTTTCGACGCTTAATTAGATGTCTCAGAATCAAGTAAATAAAAAATATTAGCATGATCCAGCGACCATAAAGCTGACGGTTCTTTGTATGTATATATAACTTCTGCGTAAATAGTATCACTTAGTAATGTAATTGTTCCATCTCCAGAACTCATCCATCCATCGTTCTGAAAATGAAACTTTATTACATTTCCGTTTACTTCACCGTATATTTTATCAGTTGTTGCTACCCTATTTGTTGGAGAGCTTTGTACTGTTGAAAGAGAAATTTCTGCAATTCTGTCATCAATAGAAAAAATCTGTACTGATGACCCACCGTCTTTATACATATCATCAGGTTCAACAATTTCTTTACTATACCATGTTCCGATATATGATGAGTAATCAATAAAGGAATCATTACTTTCTATTGATTTGATATCATTTAAATTATTTTTCTTTGCATATATAGTAATAATATAAAGTAATATAGCAATTATTAAAGCGATACATATTACAATGAATATTATTGTCTTTAGTGGATTGTTTTTTCTATGTTGAATTACTGCACTCTGCTTTTCAATCTGACTATTCATACAGTAGGGACAAAAGCTTGAAAACTCATGCAATTCCTTTCCGCAGTATTTACAGTGTTTCATCATTTCAGACTCCTTTTCAGTTCTTTCGCAGTCTGAAAGCGTTTGTCAGGTGAAATATGTATACATTTTGCAATCACATCTGCAAGCTCACCGTTATATGGAATTTTATCAGAGGTTTCACCAGTTAGCATAACTTTCATCAGTTCTCCAACTTGCTTGATGTCTGTTCTTCTATCGCTGACACCGCCGTATTGTTCCGGAGCGGCATAGCCCACAGTACCCAAATATTCCGTATCTCTTGGACAATATTTCTTATAAATCCTTGCAGAATCAAAGTCAATCAGTTTCAGTATTTGCGTACTGTTTTCAATCATGACATTTTCAGACTTTATATCCCTGTGAATGATATTAAAACTATGCAGGAATGACAATATATCACACAACTCTCTTACAAGCTTTTTTACCTGATTTTCCTTGTAAAGATTTTCATTTATCAAATCAAAAAGCGTTACACCGTCAATATATTCTTCCAGCACAAGAATTTTATCCTCAAATTCAACTACCTCTAAGATTTCAGGCATATTTTTATGCTTTAATGTCAGCAACTTTCGATATGCTTCAGGATTACCTATAAAAGTACGCTTTATAATACGTTTATGCAGGGTCTTATGTTCCAATATAACGATTTCATTTTTCTCTGTTTTTCTGATATAAGTTACAAATTGATACTGCTCTTTTAGTACCGTTTCAAGCCATTCGTGCAAAAATATCACCTCATCTTACTTGCTTTTTCTATTATACCATGATATAATGAAAAAGTAAATATTTTCATGAGGATTGGTGTAACATGAAGCCGAAAGATACGGAAAAATTAATGGAACTGATGAAAAAATCAGGCAGTATTGATGCTTATTTACAGGAAAACAAAGACTTTTTGCTTGACTGCGATATAAAAGAATATCTTAATACACTTATCAAAGAAAAACACATGACAAAAACAGAGGTTTTTGAAAAAGCCTGCATCAAAAAATTTGTAGGTTTTGGATTTCTCAATAAAGATAATCCAAGAAAGCCATCTCGCAACAATATACTTGCTATGTTGATTGTTATGGATTGTAATCTTGATGAAACACAAACTGCTTTAAAGATTGCTAAGTATGCTCCTCTTTATCCTAAAGATAAAAGGGACAGTATTATTATTTTTGGAATTGAAAATTCGTACTCCATTAATGATATTGAACAGGATTTATATGAGCATGGATTTGAATGCGTGCGAAAATACGAATAAGACGGAGTTTTTACGCTCCGTCTTTATTTTTATGCTATATGTAGGATGAAACCTACTTTATTTTTTCATACATCATTTTTATCAGCAATTCCACATTTTTCTTTGACAAATTCAGTTTATTAATTTGATTCATAATAGACTGCACATGAACTTCCGCTGCTTTTTGAGATAAAACCTGCTGTGCATTTGCCGATTTTGGATAATGTACAACCACTTGCATTTCACCACCGACTTTCTATCCATAGTCTATTTAGAATGGATTGTACATTATTCCTCATAGTCGGAAATATCCATGTTTTCACAATTGCAATTATATTCACATTCATAGCAAGGCGGTAAACCATTACAATGAGTTTCCATAGCGTCTTGGTAAGCAATTTCCTCTCTATAAGATTGCTGATAATATCTCGCTCTATCTCTCAAAAAATCAAGGGTATCTAAGATTTCAATTTTTAATTCTGTTGGAATTTCTGTAGCTTTTTCCAAAAATTGATTCAGCTTTACAATCAACTTGCCTGCTATAACGATTTCATTATACATATCCTTAAACATAGCTTCCATAATTATTCTCCTTTTCTGGTTCTCTTTTTGTTGTACTGTCTTCTGTGAATTCTATTGACGGTTACTTTTTCATCAGCATTTTCATATTCCAAATCAATCTCCATTGAAGAGGAATATATAAGATACTTTTCATCTACAAGTTTTAAAGCTTCTTGATAAGTAGTACAAAAAATAATAGGCTTCGCAATTCCTTTGGAATATCCATAAAATTGCTTATTTGGCGGATAGAATAACAATCTTTCACTTTTAGCATGCTGTTTATCAATTGTTTCAGCAATAGGAGCATGATATTTGAGTTGTACTGAAAAATATGCGCCGACATTATCATATCCAGTAGTTTTCTTTATTTTGACAATGCCGTGTTCCCAAAGAGTTTCAATTTCTTTTTGTTCTATTCGGAGATTGCCATATTTTATAGTTTTCAACAATAAATGAATATGCCATGAACCTGATTGATGTGGTTCAATAATACGAATAAACTCTACGTCAGGATAATAATAGTGAAGTTTTTCCCAGAATCGTTTGAAGTCCTTTGATGCTTTATCAAAATCATTCATTTTTTCTGAATAAGTCAAGGTAATATGAAGCTCGTTGATTGCACCTGTAAAATTGGTATTGATAAGCTGACGAAGCTTTTCAAAAGAACGATTCATGTTTCGTACAGGATTCTTTTCACGTTTTTCATGACGATACTGTTTTACTTCACCGGTTTTTGTATCATAGTATTCGTGCTTGTTAAGTTTTTTGATGTGTGACAGATTGTTATGAGCCTTTCGTTCCAACACTTTAAGCTCCACAACATTTCCTGAAAAGCAAACCTCAGTCCATGCATTTTCATGAGGAGAATAGTTATAAATCTCCTTTGCAGTTACCTTCGGTTTGTTTTCTTTGTCCTTGTTCATAAATAAGACCTCCTAAATATTTCATTTGTAAAGAGGAAGTAATAATGATCAAATGTTTATTTCCTTATTTTCTTTACACTATAGACTCGAAAATCAATTCTATTTGACTCCACATTTCTTTAATTTCACAAATTCCTCATATTTAGAAGACATAAAAATAAGCCCTTGATTTCTCAGGGACTTTATATATTAATTCTGTTTTCCGCCGATGTAGCGGTAATAATCAAGTAAAAGGGTATAAAAATAGCACTTCACGGGTTAGGCGAAGTGCTTGTGTCATTATTTAGAAATCAACATGCGTTTGAGTACACATAAATCAAAAGCATTAACAGAACCATCTGCGCAAACATCGCTCCTGTTCCATTCATCAAGATTCATGCTGTATGCATTTAATAAATATTTTTGCAGTATTATAACATCCGCAAGGGTGAACATGCCATCGTTGTTGATGTCACCCTCAACCACAATCCCATAAACCTCCCATGCAAGTTTGGGAAAATCTCCTTCTGCATAAACGAAGGCATCACCGAGCGTTTGTGCAAAGGATTCTTTTTTCATTGCAGCTTCATTTGGATTTATTATTGTATCATTTTCAACATCTCCGATTCCTCTCAATGCTGATACATTTAAATAATAACAATTCTCTACATACTCACTGCTATCACCTAATTTCCCGACAACACCTCCAGATAAACCATCAGATGTGATGACGCCAGTATTATAACAATTTAACATCTTGTCATTTTCACTACCATAATAAACTCCTGAAATTCCGCCACATGCTATTGGAGAATTAACAGAACCTTTATTATAGCAATTTATTACCGTTCCATCGCTTGAGCCACAAACTCCTCCAGTATAAAAATATTTATATGCTTTATTGGTGTCCATACATTCGATATTGGAATTATTATTACAATTTTCTATTGAACCACTTTCATGCTGTCCGCAGATTCCGCCAACATTTACATATCCGCCATAGCTATAATAATAGTAAGCATTTGAAACAAAAGAAATATTTCCTTTGTTACTGCAATAAATTAAATTTCCAGAGTCGAAGCCACAGATTCCTCCAATGCCATATGAATAATAATTCGTTGCGTTCTTGACCTTAATATCTATCCGTCCATCGTTTGAGCAATGTGAAATAACTGAATCATTGCTACTATACCCGCATATACTGCCAGCCAAAAACCAAGATGAAGTAATTGTTTCGCTCGAAATGTATGAAAGTGCTTCGGTGATATAAGATTGCTCTAATTTCAGATTCTGAATTCTTGCACCAGAAGCTGCATTCCCAAAAACAGCTTGCCCGTATAATCCGAATATTGTATGATTTCCACCCGAGAAATTACCTTTAAAGCAATCATCACCGTCAATTCCGATTGAAGTCCACGAATTATCAGGATTACTTTCCGACCATGATTCATATTTAGAAACATCATTCAAATAGATATCATTTGTAAGATGAATGACTTTTCCCTCCATGCTATTGCCTGAATTCACAAGCTTCGAAAGACCTGCTAATTCCTCAGCGGTAGAAATATAGAACTCAGTATCTGTATCATTGTACCAGAATGAATCAGCTGAGCCGTCCCATACAATAACATCTGTTGTTTCATCAGCCGTAACCGGCACAAACGAAATACTTGTAAAGCAAATTAGTCCCGTTAGCAATACAGAGACCATTTTTTGAAATTTCATAAAATCATTCCTCCCTATAATCATATCTCATTATATCCTTAATTTTATCAATAAGATGTTCATTTTTCTCTTGATGAATTGTATAGGTATGAACTCCGCCACGTCCATACTCACTTGCGGAAAGCTGAATTGGATTTTCATAGTATTTAATCCAAATAACAGAAAAGCCTGGTCTGTCTGCATATTTCATAGGAATACCATCAGGCTTTTTTAGACTTGATACAATACCAATTGCTCGAATATAATAGCTTGATTGTGCCGTGGTGCCATAGGATTTTACAAATAGAATATCCCCCTCTTTTACCAAGCTTATTTGTTTATCAAGTCTGGGCTTTTCATCTTCGTAATACCCCATAAACCAACAATTTGTTTCAAGAAAAATCGGAAGCATATCATCTACTCCGCCAAATTTGACTCCAACACCATAAAAATCCATTATTACCATCTCCCTACCGTCTATTTTTGTCTTATTATATCACATTCATATCTAATTGTCAAGTATTATTTGTCTTATAGACGTAAAATATATTCATATAGAATTAGAATGCCTAGCTATATGTCCGTTAAAACTATACAAAAAAAAGGATATAATAATACAAAGGAGTGTGATGCCCATGGAACAGGAGCTTGACTACACAGCGATCGGCGACCGTATACGCAGATACAGAGAGCTTTCCAGAATGACCCAGGAACAACTCAGTGAATTATGCTCACTATCCACAGGATATATCGGACACTTAGAGCGAGGAACACGTTCTCCGTCTTTGGAAACGCTTGCAAAAATTTCTCAGATTCTCCGTGTAAGTCTGGACGATCTTGTATTTGGAGAAGCTGAAATCAGCAATAATATGATAAAAATCCTTGCACTTACTTTAGAAGATAAGAACCCTGAAAAGGTTAAAGTATTTCTGAAAACAGTCTGTGCCCTCGCTGATAAAATTGACGAATTCTAACAAAATGCCCTATGATGATTATAACACATCACAGGGCATTTTTATTGCAGCAGTCTGCTTCAATTTCAAAGTTTTTTCTCAATTTCAAAAATAACTTTTGCTTTTTTACGAAATTTGCGGTATAATAGTTTTAGGAAAAAGCCGTAATGGTAAAAAACTATATAGATACATATATAAGGAGCAAGCTCTATGAATGATAACCGAAAAGTTGCGATATACTCTCGAAAATCCAAATTCACGGGCAAGGGAGAAAGTATCGGAAATCAAATTGAATTATGCAAACAAAGTATTCACTTATCCTATCCCGATTTATCAGACGATGATATTCTCATATTTGAGGACGAGGGATTCTCAGGCGGTAATACGAATCGTCCTCAGTTTCAGGAAATGCTGAAACAATGCCGACAAAGACAAATCCGATGTATTGTCTGCTACCGATTAGATCGAATCAGCCGAAATGTTGGTGATTTTTCCGCTTTAATAGATGAACTGAATAGACTTGATATCACTTTCAACTCTATTAGTGAAAAATTTGATACAACTTCTCATATGGGCAGAGCTATGATGTACATTGCTTCTGTGTTTGCACAGTTGGAACGTGAAACTATTGCGGAGCGTATCCATGACAATATGCTGGAGCTTGCCAAAGACGGCAGATGGCTTGGCGGAAATCCGCCTACAGGTTACAGAAGCGTTGAAACAGTTGGAAGTGTTACGATAGACGGAAAAAAGCGAAAAGCACGTAAACTGGAAGTGATATCAGAGGAATCAGAAATTGTAAAACTGATTTATGCAAAGTTCCTCGAATTCAATTCACTGACAAAAACAGAAACATATCTGATTCAAAACAACTGCCTGACTAAAACAGGAAAATATTTTTCACGTTTTGCAATCAAAAATATTCTGACAAATCCCGTATACCTCATTGCAGATGAAACTGCTTGGAATTACTTTGAAATAAAGGAAGTTGATGTTTTCTCAGAACGATCCGAATTTAATGGACAGTATGGAATCATGGCATATAACAAAACAAGTCAGCAAGTAGGACGTGCAAACGAGATTCGTGATATGAAAGAGTGGATTATTGCAGTCGGAAAGCATAAAGGAATTATTCGCAGTCATGATTGGGTGGAGGTGCAAAAATTGTTGGAGCAGAACAAATCAAAATCATATCGCAAACCGAGAAGCAATGTTGCTTTGCTCTCAGGTCTGATTTTTTGTGGGAAATGTGGAAGCTATATGCGTCCGAAGCTTTCACAGAGAAAGAATAAAGATGGTGAGTTGATTTACGATTACCTTTGCGAATTGAAAGAAAAGAGCAAAAGTCAGAAGTGTGATATGAAACGCCCAAACGGAAACGAACTTGACAAACTGGTTTGCGAGGAAATCAAAAAACTTACCGAAGATAAGTCTGCATTTATGACCATGCTCAAAAAGGAACAAAAAAGCTTAAATATCAACGACGTTTCTTATCAGGAAAAATTAAAATCTCTCAGAAAGTCAAAATCTGACAGTGAAACCAAAATAAAAAGTCTTGTTTTGTCTTTGACACAATCGGAAAATACTCCTGCTCATAGCTATATCTTGCAGGAAATCAATGAACTCGATGAAAAGGCAAAAGCATTACAGGCTCAGATTAAAGAATACGAAGATTTAGCGAAAACAAGTGTCATGTCTGATGCGGAATTTGAAGGTCTTGCAGATATGCTGTTGTCCTTTTCAGAATCCTTTGACGGTATGCCCATAGAACAGAAACGTTCGGCGATTCGTACATTTATCCGTAAAATTGTCTGGGGCGGTGAGAATGTACACATCTATTTCTTTGGTTCAGACGAGAATGAAATCGACCTTTCCGACACGGGCGGCTCAGAGCCGTTACGTATTGGTTGCAAATGAAATCCTTATGCACTTCCGCAGCCAGAAAAAGCAAGCCGATACCATCTATATGGGAGAAGCAATTGATACCGACAAGGACGGCAATCAGCTAACCCTCATGGACATCATCGACGACGGAACCAACCTTGTGGAGCAGGTTGATCTCTCTATGCAGTCCCGGCAGCTCTATCAGGCACTGGAAACGGTACTGACCAAACGGGAAGCAGAAATTCTCATCATGCGGTACGGACTCTATCGCCGGGCACCTATGACGCAACGGGAAGTTGCCAAAAAACTGGACATTTCCCGCTCCTATGTCTCCCGATTGGAAAAGAAAGCCATTGCACAATTAAAAGAATACCTCTCCACCCGATAACTGCTTCCTGGCAGATCGCTGCTGCCAATCGTTTTATTTTTTTATGGAAAGCCTTGCAACATCCAGAAAAAAATGGTATAATAACAGAGGGCTTGTCTGCATCACGCTGTAAAAGCCCTCTGCATTGATTCCACTGTCCAGAACTGCTCGGTGCAGCGCCTGGTTCTATCTTTTTTAAAACGAGGTTTTTCCATGAATGAATTTTTATCCAATCCCTGGACAAAACGAGCTGCTTCTCTCGTCAGCGTTTTATTTTGTGTGGGAATTTGCGGCTTGTCCTACTTATCGGTCTTTTATGAGGTACGGATGGTGCATCCGGTTTCGTTTTGCATCGTTTGGAGTCTTCTCTCCCTGCTGTTTCTAACCGTAATGCTCTATAGCCGAAGGCAGGTGCTGACCCGACTCTCCAGCTTTCTGCTGCTGCCTGCGCTTTTTCCAGCCGTTCTGCTTTGCTTTGGAAACTGGGGATTGATTCTGCCGTTGGTGCTGACCTCGCTCGTCATCTTCTTCCTATCCGGGTCCGGCGAAACCATTAAAACTGTATTGGGCACCATTTACCTTTTATTATATGTATTGGGGTCTCTTGGATTTTTCCTGATTATGTCCCTGTTTGCGCCCTCTACCGAACGAGTTGTTGTGGACAGCGGCATTTCCCCATCCGGTACGTATCGCTACGAAGTCATCGATACTCACGACAGTTCCAACGGAAGCACCTCCATTCACATTGAACCCAATGACCGGGACATCGACTACAAACTGATTCAGTTCATTGCAACGGGATACGATCACACCGTATATCTGGTTCGTCCCATTCAGGAAGAAAGCAACGTAGAATGGACAACCGTTTCCAGAGAGGAGATCACCAAGTCTCTCCTGCAAATTTCAGAAGACCTGGAATTGGACTTAAACGCAGACCAGAAGCGTCTGCTGGGCATTTCCGATGCTACACAGCCGGTTTATTTAAAAGATCTGACCGATGCACAGCTGGAATTGCTGGGTGTTCCGCAGCAAAATGATGTCCTGTCCTATAACGGAAAGGTTTGCTTCCGTTCCTATATCGCTGTTCTAGAAGATTATTTTGACAAGTCCAAACGAACTGTTTCGTTCCTATAACCGTATTGTTACAGTCAGGAGGATGTTCCTGTGGCAAAAGAAAAAAGCATCAAAACCAATGTCATGCGCATTTTAGATCAAGCTGGTATTTCCTATCAGCATCATCATCGAGATGGTGCCGAACACCTGAGCGGCGCGCAGCTTGCCGCCCTGCTGGAAGAGGAGCCCGATCGAGTGTTTAAGACACTGGTCACAATTGGAAAATCCGGTGCGCATTATGTATTTATGATTCCCGTGGCAGAAGAACTGGATTTGAAGAAGGCAGCAGCTGCTGTACAGGAAAAATCCATTGCTATGCTCAAGTCCAAAGATCTGCTTCCTACCACCGGATACATTCACGGGGGATGTTCCCCAATCGGCATGAAAAAGCCGTTCCCCACTACGATTCATCAAACGGCAACGCTCTTTCCAACCATCCTGTTCAGTGCAGGAAAAATTGGACATCAAGTAGAAATTGCCCCATCTGATCTGTTTCGGCTGATTGCCTGTCAATCCGCTGATCTGATCGTTGCAAAGTAACGCAGCAAGTGCGGCAGCTTCTCCAGCACCAGCCGCAATACAAACAGATACAAACAGCCTGCCATCAGCAAAAATCCTGCTGCATATGGCAGGCTGTTTGGCGCAATTGGCAGACACCGCATCAGCAGTTCCGTCACCTGAAAGGCAAAGCAAACAGCAAACAGCATTTTGCCTGCACTGCGCATCATGCCATGTTTCCAGCCGGTAATTTTTAGCGTTACACGCAATCGATTACAGTTGCCGAATACATTGCTCATATAGTACGACAGGACAATCCCATAAAAGCCCCAAATAGGAATACAAATCAGCACAACAGAAATCCGAATCACATATTCTGCCAAATAATTGCAGGAAGAAAACCGCTGATAGCCCATGCCCTTGATGATACTTTCCAATACAATTTCCAAGTAGATAAACGGTACCACCGGTGCAAGCAGCGTAATAAAGCGGCCGGCAATTTGACCGCCATCCATCCAAACACCAATCTGACTGCCGAACCGCATGAAAATTCCTACAATAAAAAAAGAAAACAGCAGTGTAGTCTGTATCACCTTTTGCGTCAGTCTTGTAATGCGCTGCCGATCGTTTCCGGCTGCTGCACGTGCTACTTCACTCACCAAAATGCCAGACATGGCACATAAAATAGTGGATGGAAAAAACAAAACCGGAATGACAATGGCTTCAAAAATACCAAACTGACTGAATGCCATGTCTGTAGAATCTCCAAATTGTTTCAGTGTATAGGGAATCAAGGCATCATTGGCACTGCTCAGCGCAGCCGTCAGCCAGCTTCCCGTCATAATGGGAACCGCCAGCTTCCAATATTGCTTCATAGAAATGGAAACCGGGCCGGTTGCCTGCTGCTTCTGCGTATGGTACGCCAGCCACAAAAAAAGAAAGGCAAACGCTGTTGCCGTGATGCTGCTCCAGGCAATCATTTTGCAGACAGACACCGCTGTATACTGCTTGGCACTCCAAAGCAGCACCGCCAGTGTGAGGACACGCACGCCAAATTCTAAGGCATCACAAATGGCAGGAAGATTGACCTGCCGCAATGCATTGAAATAGCCTTTCCAGCAGGCACAGATGCTTCCTGGAAGCAGCATACACGCCATCATCCGAATCGGAACCGCCAGTCCTTCCTGATGAAAAAAATGCTGGCTGCATCCATTGGCAAATGCAACAACCAGCACCGTGACAACAGCACTCAGCCCAACACAAACCCAAATGGCATCCCGCAGCACACGATTGGGATCTCCGACCGGTTTTCCGATTTCCTCCGACACCAGACGGCTGACGCAAAGAAAGGCATTGCCGCCTGCAATGGTGTTGGCAAGCGCAAAAAAGGATCCCGTCAATGCCACAATGCCGACAATGGATGCGCCCACCTGCCGGGTAATCCAGACATTGAGCAGCATGGTGATGCTCTCCAGCACGAATTGGAGCAACGTTAATTTTATGGTATCTCGTATCACACTGCTTCGCCGCATGGTATGTGCTCCTTTCCTTCCTTTTTTAGGAATGGTACCATCCTATGCAGGGCTTGTTTGGGATATGCAGCATTGATTTTGAATGAAATATGAACAGTAAAAGTATTTTCGTCCGATTGGATTCGACATAATTCGACAATATTCGACATTCATTTCGAAAGCAATCTCATAGAAGCGCATTCTTTTCAAAGGGAAAACATCTAAAAAAGTGAATAAATAGCAAACGGCTCCCATACACCCATATGCGCTTCATCAGATTGAAAGCTTGTTTTTTTACAATATTGTACAAATGCTATAACAATTTACATTTTTCCTACCAAAATTTCGTTGACAAGCTGCAAGCATCATGTTATACTAATACTATGATATCAATGATTTTTATTTTTATTTTGATATCATTCTTATCGATATCGTATCGAACCTGTATTTTAAGAAAGGGGTTTTGCTTTATGATGAAAACAAAAAAATGGTTCGCCGGTGGCATTGCTGCTGTTCTGACAGCAGTTTCTGCCATGACTTGTACAGCTGGCGCAGCTGATTTCCAAAAAGGCGATGTTGACAAAGATGGTCTGCTGACCTTTTGGGATGCGATGCTGGCTTTGGATGAACTTTGTGAACAAAGAGTCGGCAATCCTTCCATTCTAACAGATGAACAAAAAACACTGGCTGATATGAATGAGGATGGAAGTATCACATTTGAAGATTGCAATGCTATTTTAGAGGTAGCATTTGAGGAATACGATCTCAATTTCGATGGAGCTGTTACATTGGAAGATTTTGAATTGGCTGCAAATGCCTATGAATCTCTCAGAGAAAAAAATCCAGACCAAACCAAATTCACATTGGAAGATTACGATGCTTCCTGTGGTTTAACAGAAGTACAATTTAAAATTGCATCATACTGGCCTTCTATAAACTGCAAACATGTATTCGATGCAGATCACATTCAATACGCTCTGCGGGATGGTCTTAATATTCCAGTTGGGGATGTCGATTTTGACGGAACCGTTTCATTGGATGATGCAGCAGCCATCCTGACCGAATATTCCGAGCGCATGGTTCACAATCCGACTATTTTGACGCCGCTGCAAAAGGTAGTGGCTGATTCCGACTTAAACGGTGTTATTACTTTAAGTGATGCAACAGATGCATTGACCATCTATGCCAGAAGTGCTGTTGCCCCGCAAGCATAAAAATTCCAAAAAAGCGCTTGACAAACCTCTTATTCTGTGCTATAATAAAAAACCGTGATGGCTGCTGCCATTGCATGGATCAGAAAAAACAGGACTACTGTCAGCATATTGGCTGATGGGCTGCTGTCAATAGCATTACAGGATAGAAAGAGGTGACAATCATGAAGGAAGGTCTGCATCCCGTATTTGAAAAGACCACCATTACTTGCCACTGCGGAAATGTAATGGAAACCATGTCCGTTAAGAAGGACATCAAGGTTGAAATTTGTTCCAAGTGCCATCCCTTCTTTACCGGAAAGCAGAAGCTGGTTGATACCGGCGGACGTGTTGACCGTTTCAAGAAGCGTTTCAATATGGACAAGTAAGCAATCAAAAATAAAAAAGGACGGTAATCGTTTACCGTCCTTTTTGTCTACCTCTGAAAAAGGAGCTGCTTATGGGATATCGTACCATTGCCCAGCCTGTTTCTGCAACTTATATCGAAAAAAAATCAGAATTCATCGCACAGCTTCAGCCAGTGCAAACCGCTGAGGAAGCCATTGCCTTTCTGGATTCTGTTCGCCGGGCGCACCGAAAAGCACGGCACAACGTCTATGCCTATCTGGTACGGGAACAAAACACCTCCCGTTATTCCGATGACGGAGAACCGCAGGGCACTGCCGGCATGCCGGTTCTGGATGTCCTGCAAAAAAATCACTTGACCGATGTCTGCTGTGTCGTTACCCGTTACTTTGGCGGCATTCTGTTGGGCGGAGGCGGATTGGTGCGTGCCTACTCGCACAGCACTGCCATGGCAGTCGAAGCCGCCTCTATTTTGGAAATGCGCCGCTGCATTCCGCTGACGCTCACCATGGATTACACCATGTATGGAAAAGTTTCCTACTGCCTGCCGCAGTTTGAAGTGATTCAAACAGATTCCAGCTTTGACACCATGGTAACCCTATCCATTCTGGTGCAGGAGCCGCAGGCGCTCGCCTTACAGGAACACCTCATCGACTTGTCCAACGGCACCATTCAAATTCAGGTTGGAGAAGCCTATGATGCTGATTTTTCTGCTGTCTGCAAGCCATAAAAAATCAATCAAAATTTTTAGAGGAGTTTTACAGGCAGACTGCGTATAATTATATAGATAGCGAATGTTTCCACGCAAACCGAACCAAGAAGGTGAGATTTTCCAATGACCATTCGAGAAGAGCTGGAACAGCAACAACATATCATCCTGCACCCCGATGCCTGCCGCTGCTTTGGAAGCGGTAACCGCATGCGGAAAGAAGAGCCTTGTCCCTATCGCACTGCCTTTCAGCGAGATCGGGATCGTATCCTGCACTGCAACGCCTTTCGGCGACTCAAACGAAAAACACAGGTGTTTCTCTCTCCTTCCGGCGATCATTACCGAACACGGCTGACGCATACGCTGGAAGTTGCCCAAATTGCACGCACCATTTCCCGTGCGCTGCATCTCAATGAAGATCTAACAGAAGCCATTGCGCTGGGGCATGATCTGGGACACTCTCCATTTGGACACAGCGGAGAAGCCATTCTAAACCGCATCTGTCCGCATGGATACCGTCATTATGAGCAAAGTCTCCGGGTCGTAGATTTCATCGAACGCTCCGGAAAAGGGCTGAATCTAACAGAAGAAGTCCGAAACGGCATCTTATGCCATACCAACCGCATTGCTGACACCAAGGAAGGCAACGTCGTTCGACTGGCAGACCGCATTGCCTATATCAATCACGATATTGAAGATGCCATCCGTGCCGGAATTCTGTCAGAAGAGCAGCTCCCTGCCGCTTGTACCAGCGTGCTTGGCACCAGCAAAACCAGCCGCATTACAACATTGGTGGCTGCTGTTGTGGAACACGGCACCGAAACCATCGGCATGGATCCGATGATTCAGCAGGCGGAAGACCAACTGCATGCATTTCTATTTGAAGCTGTTTACCACAACCCCGTCGCCAAGCAGGAAGAATCAAAAGCCGAACTGCTGATTGAAACCTTATATCGGTACTTCCTACAGCATCCAACTGCCATGTCTCCGGACTACCAAGCCATTGCAGAACGGTTTGATCTAGACCGTGCTGTTTGCGATTACATATCCGGCATGAGTGACGGTTATGCAGTAGATTTGTACACCGATCTGTTTATCCCGAAAAATTGGAAGTAGGTGATACAGCATTGACATTTTCTGACGATTTTTTAGAACAGATTCGATCTGCCAATCCCATTGAAACGGTTATGCAGTCCTACGTACACCTTCTTCGGCGCGGAAGAAATTATGTGTGCAACTGTCCGTTTCATTCAGAGAAGACACCTTCCTGCACCATATTTCCGGAAACGCAAAGCTTTTATTGCTTTGGATGCGGTGCCGGCGGAGATGTCATTACTTTCATCCGGCGCATGGAAAACCTGGAGTTCGTGGATGCTGTCAAACTGCTGGCACAGCGCAGCGGACTGGAAGTCCCAGACAGCAAGGAAGCAGACCGCATCTCGCAAGTACGTATTCGTACGCTTTCCATCAACCGGGAAGCAGCGAATTTCTATTACCGCAACCTCTCCGGTGCAGACAAACGAGGCTTACAGTACTTTGCCTCCCGTCGCCTCTCTCCAGCAACGATTAAAAAATACGGACTTGGCTATGCGCCGGATGCATGGAGTCAGCTTTCCGACTATCTGTTGAAAAAGGGCTACACCAAAGAGGAACTGCTCACAGCAGGCGTTGCCAAAGCGGGACGAAACGGCGGCATCTACGATATGTTCCGGGGACGTGTCATGTTTCCGATTGTCGATGTACGGGGCAATGTGATTGGATTTGGCGGACGGGTTCTGGATCAAAGCCAGCCCAAGTATCTCAATACAGCAAAAACACCGGTTTTTGATAAGGGCAGCAATTTGTTCTCCCTGAATTTTGCCAAGAACTCTAACTCTGCCATTATGATTCTGGCGGAAGGCTACATGGATGTCATTGCCATCAATCAGGCAGGCTTTTCCAATGTCGTTGCCACGCTGGGAACTGCCATTACATCGGAACAGGCACGTAAAATCGGACAGTACGCCAAAGAGGTGGTCATTGCCTATGACAGCGACACCGCCGGACAAACTGCCACACAGCGTGCCATTCACCATTTCAGCGATGCTGGCATCACCACCCGTATCCTGCACATGGAAGGCGCCAAAGACCCCGATGAATTCATCAAGACCTTCGGCGCAGACCGCTTCCGGCTTTTGGTGGAAGCGGCCGGCGATGCCATCAACTTCCGGCTGGATCAATGCGAGAAAGGATTGGATCTGCAGACAGAAGCCGGACGGGTGCAGCTGCTGAAGCGGCTGGTGGACGTATTGGCAGCCATTCCCAATGAGCTGGAACGGGAAGTGTATATTTCCCGAACGGCACAAAAATGGGAAGTGGATGGAACCGTTTTACGCACACAGATTCAGCGGCGACTGCGTGCTTCCAAAAAGATTCAGCAAAGCAAAGCCTGGAAAGATGTCATTCACCATACGGTGCAGCCGCAGCCAGGCGCATCAATTTCCAATGCGCAGCTTTGCCGGCTGCGTGCGCAGGAGCGAATTCTCTGCTATCTGCTCAACCACCCGGAAGCCGGAAAAGATCTGCAAAATGATCTGCCGGCGGAACAATTTTCCGATTCTCTGTATCAGCGTCTGTATCAGCACATTTGCACGACAACGCAAGTTTCTTCCCTTAGCCGTGTATTTTCAGACGAAGAGATGGGAAAAATAAGCGGGATCACCGCAAAATATACCGATATTCCGGTCACGGAAGCTGATGTACAGGAGTGCATCACGCTGCTGCAAGAACCGCCGGAATCCGAAATCAAAAACGACCAAGATCTGCTGCGATTGGTGCAGGCAAACCCCAAACACCGCCAATCCAGCGAATGGTAGGAAAGGAAGTCGATCACAATGGAAGAAAAAAAGAACACAATTGACGGACTGCTGGAACAAGGAAAAGCAGCTGGTAAGCTCACAACAAAAGAAATCAGCGATGCGCTGGAGGAAATGGACTTCGATCTGGATCAGCTGAACTCGTTCTATGACACTTGCGAACAACTGAATATCGAAATCATTGATGATACCGCCGTCGATCCGAACCATTTAAAGGATAGCGATTTGGACTTAGCTGATGATCTGGAAATGGCACTCTCTACTGAAGGCATTGCCATTGATGACCCGGTTAAAATCTACCTCAAGGAAATCGGACGGGTTCCGCTTCTTTCCTCTGATGAAGAAATTGAACTGGCACAGCGTATGGCAAAGGGCGATTCCTACGCCAAGAAGCGGCTGTCCGAAGCCAACCTGCGTTTGGTAGTCAGCATTGCCAAAAAGTATGTCGGCCGTGGCATGCAGTTCCTGGATCTGATTCAGGAAGGAAACCTGGGCTTGCTGAAAGCAGTTGAAAAATTCGACTACACCAAGGGATTCAAGTTCTCTACCTATGCAACTTGGTGGATTCGTCAGGCAATCACCCGTGCCATTGCCGACCAGGCAAGAACCATCCGAATTCCGGTACACATGGTAGAAACCATTACCAAGGTAAAGAAAGTATCCAGCCAGCTGCTGCATGAAACCGGTCACGATCCGTCCGCAGAAGAAATTGCTGAAAAACTGGATATGCCGGCAGAACGTGTACGGGAAATCATGCGCATTGCACAGGATCCGGTTTCCCTGGAAACACCAATCGGCGAAGAGGAAGACAGCCACCTGGGCGACTTCATCCCAGACGATGATGCACCGGCTCCGGCAGATGCGGCTTCCCTGATGCTGCTCAAGGAACAGCTGAACGAAGTTTTGTCCACCCTGACCGACCGGGAGGCAAAGGTTTTGAAGCTGCGGTTTGGCCTGGAAGACGGACGTTCCCGCACACTGGAAGAAGTCGGCAAGGAATTTGACGTCACCAGAGAACGCATTCGTCAAATCGAAGCCAAGGCGCTGCGGAAGCTGCGTCACCCAAGCAGAAGCAAAAAGGTAAAGGACTTCTTAGACTAAACAGAGGTGTGCCGTCTCTTCTGACTGCATGCTTACATAGATCGTTTGGCACAACAGGCTGCTGTACCCATCAAACGGTACAGCAGCCTGTTTGTGTTGTTTATGACTGCGGCAATTCCGCATAATCCAGAATGGTGAAACAATGATTCTCGGCAGTCAGCCGAATAGCAGGAGGCGCACTTGCTGTTTCCCGGCGCAGAATGCGTTCTGCAAGCGGATTTTCCACTTGCTCGATGAGTCGTCTGCGCATCATCCGGGCACCATACTGTGCAGTTCCCGGTGTATCTGCCAGCAATGCCGGTACATCCGGTGTAAAATCCAGCTGAATCTTTAGCTGTGCCAGCCGCTCCTGCAAGGCGGTCAGCTGCCGCACGGCAATGCATTGCAGACTCTCCCGGCTGAGTCGATGAAACCAGATCACGCCATCCAACCGTCCCAGAAATTCCGGGGAAAAATGCTGCTGCAACTCCCGTTCCGCTGCGGCATTTCCAGAGGCGCCTGCCGAAAAGCCAAGCGCACTTTTTTGATCCAGACTCTTTCCGCCCAGATTGGAGGTCAGAATCAGCAGCGCATGCCGAAAGTCCGTTGTTCGCCCGGAGGCATCCGTTAAACAGCCGTCCTCCATAATTTGCAGCAGCAAATTGCAGATATCCGGATGTGCCTTTTCGATTTCATCCAGCAGAATCACACAATACGGCTGCCTGCGCACGCGTTCACAGAGCAAGCCGCCCTCTTCAAACCCCACGTATCCGGGCGGTGCGCCGATTAGCTTGGAAACAGTGTGCTTCTCCATATATTCCGACATGTCCATCCGAATGAGATTTTCTTTCCGATCGAATAAGTGCAGCGCCAACGCCTGTGCCAGTGCTGTCTTCCCCACTCCGGTCGGCCCGGCAAACAGAAAGCATCCAACTGGGCGGTTCTGATCCCGCAGTCCAGTTCGGGAACGGAACAGCGCTGCCGTCAGCTGCTGAATGGCTTGGTCATGTCCAATGATCTGGCTCTTTAACGCATCACCGAGCGACAACAGCTTCTTTCGCTGTTCCATGGTAATTTTATGCACTGGAATCCCGGTACGGGCTGCAATAACCGCCGCAATATCCTGTTCGCCGACCGAAATGCTGCCGCATCCCAACTGTTCCCCATGAATTCTGGCACGGGAACAAGCTTCGTCCAGCAGGTCAATGGCTTTGTCCGGCAAATATCGGTCATGCAGATAGCGCACTGAGTAATCAATGGCAGTCTGTATCAACGGCTCCGGGATGGTGACATGATGAAAGTTTTCATAGGTTTCCCGCAACCCGCAGAGCATCTGAAAACACTGTGCTTCCGTCGGCTCTGCAATGCGAATGGGCTGAAACCGCCGCTCCAGTGCACTGTCTTTCTCAATATACTTTCGGTATTCCTCCGGTGTAGTGGCACCAATCAGTTTGATCTCCCCTCTTGCAAGCTGCGGCTTGAGGATGTTGGCAGCATCAATGGCACCTTCTGCGGCACCTGCACCGACAATGGTATGCAGCTCATCAATAAAGAGAATGACTTTTCCATTTGCTGCGGCTTCCTGCAAGCAATTTTTCAGCCGCTCTTCAAAGTCGCCCCGATACTTGGCGCCGGACAGCAGTGCCGGCAGATCTAAGGCGAATAGATGCTTGTCCTGCAAAGAATGCGGAACGCTTCCATCCAGAATCATTTTGGCAATGCCCTCTGCAATTGCAGTCTTTCCAACGCCTGCTTCTCCAATCAGGCAGGGATTGTTTTTGGTACGGCGTGTCAAAATCCGAATCAGCTGCTGCAATTCGTTGTCCCTGCCGATGATGGGATCGTATCGATTTTCACAGGCAGGATCGGTCATCCATTTTCCATATCGAAACAGGTTGGGCAGCTCCTTTCTGGAAAGCCCGTCTAAGCGATACCGTTCCATACGAACCCCGTAAGAAGTATCATTGCTGCACGCTGCGCACAGACGATTGAGACTTGCTCCCAGCTTCTTCAAAATGGCAATGGCACTGCAACAGGGCGTATGCAGGATGGCATTTAGCAGATGTTCCGTTCCAGCCAATTTACAATCTGCCTCCTTTGCCTTTTCCTTTGCCAGACTGAGAATGCTGCAAAGAGAAGGCGTCAGGCAATCCTCCTGCACTTGCGCCGGAATGCCACGCCCCACCAAATCAATTAACGTCACCCGTACCCGCTGCTCTGTAATATGCTGCGCAAACAAAATACTGGAGGCAGCATTAGACCCTTCTTCTAAGATGCCGAGGAGCAAGTGTTCACTTCCAATATAAGTATGTCCCAGTTCCTCTGCCGCTGCGACTGCTTCCTTTAATGATAAAATTGCTTTTCCGGTCAATCCTTCCGTATAGCGCACAATAAAATTCCCTCTTTCTGGTCTTGCATTTGACAATCTTCCTCAGAACCTCTTCCAAACGGCTCTGTTTTCAGTATGCCATAAAAATACTGCAATATCTGTCGAACCAGTAACACAAATTCGATTTTGGAATATACTGTACTATGAAACAGACAAAAAACCGTTTGTTTCAAAAAAATATTACACCAAAGGAGCGTTTTTTATGTGTGGATTTGATAACAACAATGGCTGTGGATGCTGGTGGATCATCATTTTGATCGTTCTGTGCCTGGTATGCTGCGGTGGCTGCGGCTGCGGTGGTTGCGGCAACCAGAACAACGGCTGCGGCTGTGGCTGCTAAGTAAAGCTTCTGACAGAAAAAGGGCGGTGCAGATTCCTGCACCGCCCTTTCTTTATTTTGCAATCAGGACAAGCGTTTCGCTCCGTTTGGCGATTCAGGGATACGCAAATTCCTGCTTCAAAAGAATAACCTGCAAATTTTTATTTCGTGCGTAATCGATAGACGGCAAAGAATCCCAGTCTGTTAAAACGATTCCGCTATGTTCCAGAAGATATTGATCGGTAAAGCGCCGGCTGGTACTTTCATCCGCAAAATGGCACTGCATAATTTTGGCAGTATCTGCCTGCTCATGAATGGAATAGTATCGATCCCGAACGGATTCGCTCCACCGTGCAGCCTGCTCTTCAAACGGTGCAATCACATGCAGCGCCATTTTCTGATGATACGGCCGCATCATCAATACGGTTTCTGCTGCCCACATCGGCACGCCGTATTCACAGGTGCACAAAAAGTTGGTAACGCCATCTAAGTAAAGGTTGTGAATCTGATATGCCAGATTGGTTTTCAACGCCAAGCAGTCTGCATATTCTTCATCCATTCCATACGGCAACTCATTGACCGAACGACCCAAGATGGTACAAATCATCGATTTTTCTGTCTGATGCATTTCAACAACTCCTTTCAGCCTTTCGGCGATTGACAGAAGGAGACCTGTTGGTGTCGCCATGCAGTTCGATTCTGGTTCCACAAAACAGGATGCCAGAAAATTCCGTTCAAAACAGGTCATTTCCTGGCATATCTAGTATAGCATATCCCACCTGTTTCGTCAAGATTGTTCCCAGACAAAAATTCGACAAAAAGTGCCAAAATTCAACAGAAATACTACGATATTCGTCGAACAGACAGGAATCCTGTCAACGATTCAGCATCCAAATTCCAATGTTTAAATAAGAGGCAAACGCCGTCCAGCACAAATAGGGCAGATTCAGCCATGCCGCAAGCGGCCGAATTTTCCGAAACAGCAGCAGCATGCCAATCAGCAAGCCCAGCAAAACCAGAATAACGGCTACCGATCCGCCCAGCTTTTCCAGCCGAAAAAATACAATGCTCCACATAAAGTTGACCAACAGCTGTAAACCGTACAGGAATAACGCACACCCCTTTTCCGATGTAGACACCTTGGCTGCCGCAATCAAATAGGCAGACCAGCCCATCAGTGCATACAGCACTGCCCATACCACCGGAAAGACCCAGCCGGGCGGAGAAAGCGGCGGCTTTGCCAGCTCCTGATAAAAGGAATTGGTATTGCCTGCCACAATCCCGGACAACACGCCGACCAGTTCTGCTGCTACGATAAAAATGAGCAGCTCCGTCCATTTTTGTTTGTTCATCTCCAACCGTTCTCCCTTCTGGATGCTTCATGTACCATGACGTTTCGTGCAGCATGCAGGAATGGAAAGAGAACCTGCTGCGTTCCCTTTCCCACTGCAAAAGCAATTTCAAACAAGCAGCTTATAAATACTCCTGAAAAAAAGTCTGCAAGGCTGCTGCACAGGCTTCCTCGTCTGCTCCTTCGCAGGTAATTGTAACCGTATCTCCGCAGGAAACACCCAGACCCATCAATTTCAGCAGCTTCTTGGCATCTGCTGCTTTTCCGTCTTTGTGCACCGTTACCTGACTGGAAAACTTCTGCGCTTCCTTCACCAGCAAGCCTGCCGGTCTTGCATGCATACCCACAGCGTCTTGAATGGTATACGTCCATTCTTTCATATTCTTTGCTCCCTTCTTTTAGAACCAATCCTTTTCTGAGAACCAGTTTTAGTTTTCCCAGATTTCAAAGAATATTCTCACTTTTTCCTGTTTATCGGAAATCTGCAAGGTTTTTCCTGCACATGGTACGAGCGTTTTGGTATAAACTAAAACAGAAAGAGGTGAACTGCTATGCGATTTCAGGACTTACAGGAACTCATTGGAACCAGCCGTTCTTCCCGCAGATATTTTTTATCGCTGCCTGTTCCCATTCAAATGCAGCTGCATGCATGCAACGCATGGATTCATAGCTTACAGGATCTGCATCAGCTGGCAGGATACTACACCAAGCAGCAGGAAAAATGGACGATCTAACCAATCAAAAAAGGTGCCTGTTTCAAAAGGCACCTTTTTTCAAAACGATAGGAAAGGACTTGTTTCGGATTCAATCCGTTCCATGGATCAAATCCTGAATCACCGTTCCAGCCAGAATCAGCCCGGCAACAGACGGCACAAATGCGGTACTGCCCGGAACCGGTCTTTTATGGGAATCTGCCTGCGTTTCCTTGGAAGCGGGAGTCAGCGGCGGTTCTTTGGAGTAAACCACTTTCAACTTTGCAATTCCCATTTTACGCAGTTCCCGGCGCATGACCCGTGCCAGCGGACAAACAGAAGTCTGATAGATATCTGCCACTTCAAAGGCAGTGGGATCCAGCTTATTGCCGGCACCCATAGAGGAAATAATCGGTGTATGACAGCAATTGGCCTGTCGAACCAGTTCCAGCTTCCCGGTCACAGAATCAATGGCATCTACGACATAATCATAGGCAGAAAAGTCGAACTGATCGGCGGTTTCCGGCGTATAGAACACGGGATAGGTGCGCACCTGACAGGATGGCGCAATGTCCAAAATACGGTTTTTTGCTACCGCTACCTTTTCCTGCCCCAGGGTGCTGTGCAGTGCAATGATTTGCCGATTGAGATTGGTGAGACTGACAACATCGTGATCGATGAGATCCAGTGCACCAACGCCGCTTCTTGCCAGTGC